>C687J35021_10000127_pt1 | contig 55813 bp, 64 predicted proteins | sample RifCSPhighO2_12_FD_35021 | JGI IMG/M metagenome (IMG submission 35021) | reverse complement strand
GAGGCGGGCCGCCACGAGCGCATCGTTCACAAGGTGCGCGTCATGTCGCCCGAGCTCGGCGAGCGTCAGTGCGTCGAGCACGCCGGTCTCTGGAGCCTGCAGCACGCGCTGCAGCCAGCGGATCGCCCGCGCGGGTCCGGAGTTGTACCCAAAGTCACAGAGCTGCGCGCGGAGCGGTTCGAAGGGAATCCGCTCGAAGCCAGGCCCGGCGATGTACCGTGCTCGGCAGATGGCTCGCGCTTCGGCAGGCTGGAGATTCTTGACTTCCTCACGCGTGGCCGCTCGGCCGAGATGGCGCCATTCGCCGAGCACGACGGCCGTGACACCCATGTTCGTAGGGCCGCCCTTGTCGGAGGGATGGTCGTCGTAGCCGCCCTCGCGCTCGAGGATGCCGTCGATGATCTGGTCGACCGTCATGGCTGGTGGGGTGGCGGAAGGACACAAGCCGCGCGTTCGGCTTCGGTCTTGGCGGTGTTGACACAGATGGCGCGAAGGTAAAACCTCAACTCCTGGTGCTCCGTGCGCATCGCCTGGACATCACTCACGATGCCGGACACCAAAAACCACACGAGCAGCAGCGAGATCAGCGAAGGCACGCCGACGGTCGCAACGATACGTGCCCAATCGGTTGGCGTGGCGGTCACTGGAATCGTCTCGACGGCGTCGGGGTGATCAACCATGTCCGGGTCCCTGCGTGCCGCGCAGTGGGCCAGAAAGCAAAAGAGCCCGGCCCCAGGAAGGTCATTCCTGGAACCGGGCTCGTGGTATTCGGTCGCCCGCGAAATTGAATTGTGCGCCGATTCTACGCTGCCGATCGCCGACTTACAAGGTCGAAAGCGTTACTGCCGTTGAACGACGCGGCCCTTCTTGTCGCCTGACGAAAACGAGCTATGCAGAAAAGAGGACAGTTCCTCCAACGTGCTGAATGCGTACGTCTTCGGCTCCATGTATGGCATGACTCCACCGAGCTTGCCCGTGCTCTCTTTCTGCCAATAGAACTTGCGAACGCTGAAGCCGCCGTTTTCGGCTGGCTCAATCTCAATCTTGGAACACTCGTGTTTACCATCTGCCATGACGTGACCTCGCATCTTTCGGTTATTGGCCGACTGCCGCTTGACCGTCCTTGATCGCCTGCTGAATGATGGCCACCTTCTGCCGGTTTGAGCCGGCCGATAGCAGCGCGTCGAGCAGCGCGTTGTTCTTGCCACGCAGCAGGCCAAGGCTGATGGCCTGCCGGAGCTCTGGCATCCTGCGCCCGGCTTCTTTTGGGTCATCTGGGTACAGCTCGCCGGCGATTTTGGCGGCTGCCACGATCACCGCACCAGGCTTCGGCGCCGCCCCAAGCGCCCGCACGGTGTCGTAGACCGCCTCGCGTTCTCGGAGACGACGCCGGGCTTCGTCACGTTCTGTCGTCGCCTTTGCCCCGCGGAGCGATTCGACCTCGCCGAAGTTCGTCACACGAATGAACCGGCCGATGACGTTCGAGAGGACCGGTAGATCGAGAATGCGCTGGCCGCGCGACAGATCGCGAGGGCGCTGCTCGCCTGGATAGAATTTCCAGACGATGCCGCCGCCCAAATTCTGGAATTCGTAGCCGACAAACTTCTTCAGGGATCGCCAGTCCCGTGCCTTCAACTCGTCGTCGGTAAAGAGATTCCGGCCCCGGAAATCATCGTAGGGGTTCTGGCCGGCGGCGAACGAGACGACATCCTTGCCGGCCGTGATCGCTGGCGTCACGCTGGGGACCTGACCGGCCGTGTAGTCGACCACCTGCGCCAGCGTTTTCACCACGTCCGGTTCTCCCCGCGCGATTTGTAGGAGCTTCCAGAACAGCCCGCCAATCAGGCGCCCGCTGTCATCCTGCGGCAACCGGACGTACACGGTGTTTCCTCGCTCGTCTTCTCCCAGCGGCAGAATGAGGTAGTTCGTCCGGTCGTACTCGCTGGTGCGTTGCAGGAGCCGTCGCAAGGTGTCACCGAGTAGGCCGGACAGCGCGCCCCACAGCAGTACCTTTGGCAAGAGATTCAGCTTCGCCGTCTTCCACCAGAATCCGCTGCGCGTCTTTGATTCGGTCGCGACTTCGAGATCCGAGCGCATCGCCTGGGTGATGGCGTTGGAGAACAGAAACAATTCATTGCTGACCGGCTTGAGGGTGCCACCCGCGAGGTAATCCGGGCTGCCGACCTTGCGACGGATGAAACTCCGCTGCGCCGCCGTGATGCCGGCAATGGGGCCTTTTCCCTTGAACTCGTAGAGGCCAGCCGCCTTCGGCAGCGTTTCAATGAAGTCCCCCGTCTCCTTGATCCACTCGAGCACCGTGAGAAATGGACGCGTGAACGGATGCCGCGGCGTCACGCGGAACCCACCAACACCGGTGCGCGCCAGGATGTCCTCGACCTGCGTGTCCTCGACCTGACGACCGAGAATCAGATCATTAAACGTGACCGAGAGGATCTGTGCCTCTTCGGCATCGAGAAGGTCCTTGTAGGCGGCGAGCTCCTTCGGCGTCATGGCACGGTCCGGCGTACCAAACGCTCTCAGCTTGGCCACAGGGACAGCCTCGAGATACCGCTTCATGGCGCGCGGCAGCGTCATCGTCGGGACGTTCTTCCAGAAGCGCCAGAAGTCCCGCATGACGTTGAACCCTTGGAATCCGAGGTTCAGCGACGTGAAGAGCGGACGGAACACCTTGTTCGGCACACGCAGGAGCTGCAGGACCGCCCAATTCTGACCGACCGATTCGTTCTCAAGTGCCGCCGCGACGTACGGGTCGACGTAGTAGCCGGCGAGTTTGCCCTTCTCAAAGTAGGTAATCAGCTTCTGGTCGGGGTCCTTCGACTCGATCGGGCGATGGCCCTTGCCACTCCACACCGTCTTGGCGGGATGAATGTCCCCCGCGTACTGCTGTTTGAGAAACGTAAACGTCGCCCGCTTCACCTTCTGGTGCTCGATCGCGCGCAACGTGACCAGTGTTTTCAGGATCGACGCGTCGGCGACGTTGGCGATGTCCTTGAGCGTGCCGATCTGCCTGTGCACCCGCGACGTGACACCGTCTTCCATGTGGTCGAGGACCTGGAACGAGACGTACGCCGGATTCGCCTGCATCTGCGCATAGAGTTCATCCGTGTAGAGCCCTGCGTCGTGGGCATCCTCGGCCACGCCTTTGACGACCGCTCGAAACGCGGGAATGGACTGGCTGAGGATGCGCGAGCGCTCACCGCCCAACTCGGTCTTGAGGCTGTCGTATAACTCCGCAGCGGCCTTCGGGCTGAGTCCGCGCGGGTTCGCCAGCTCGGAGCGGTCGCCCGCGATGATACGTTCGTAGAAGAGTGCTTCGCTGAAGGCGTGCCACGACACGTCAGCCTCGGTCAGCGTCTTGAAGATCGGCGCGAAGTGGCGCTCGGTGAACGCTTTCAATTTGCCGCCGAGATAGTTCCGCTCTTCGAGCAGGTACAGCGGGTTGTCGTCGTCCGCGATGCGGACACCCTGCTTCTGCAGCGACCGCACGCGGTCGATGACGGCGTAGTTCTTGTCGACGAGCTGTGTTTTCAGCCGGAACCACAAATCCTTGCCGCGCTGCTTGAGTGTCTCCACGCGCCGACGTTCGAGGTCGAGCGCCTTCGCGTCGCCTTCCTCGAACATGCGGCGGACGCCGGACCTCCGTCGCCACACCAGTTCGTCGCGCGTGCCGGAGAGCACCTCCTGCAGGTCGAAGTACGCGCGCTCCACGTCCGGCTTCCGGTCGAGGGCCGCAAAGAACTCGCGATAGAAGATCGGCGCCTGCGCCTCCAACATCCCTGGGTTGTTCAGCAGAACCGAGATCGCGTCGGCGTAGAGTTCCTTCCCGCTGTGCCGGTAGGCCCGGAAGGACGCGGACGCCGTGGCACGGTTCCACGGGCGCCAGGCGTCGGACAGGGCCATCAACTCCTTCCGTACGTCGGCATTCTTCACCGTCGTGCCGTCAAGCGCCGTAAACGTGTGCTTCAAGAACGACTGCAGCGTGAGCAGACGGCCGATCAGGTTGCCCCGCTTCAGCGTCTTGTCGGGGAGCCAATCGACCAGATGTCCGATTTCGTGGGCGAGTGCGCCGGCGAGCTGATACTCGTTCCCTTTCTTGAAGAGTTCGGCGGCGAGTCGAATGCCGCCGGGGCGGAACTCGCCCATCTTGCCGACCTTGCGGAATGCCTTGACGACGTCAGGGGTGTCCTGAAGCCGCTTCGCCAGCTCGACGAGCTCCGGGAACTCCGCCGGACGGATGGTGCCTGTCACGGCTGGTGCGCCAGGCGGTGGGAATAGGCGACTGTCGGTCTGGGTCTGCGGCAGTTGCGCCGTCGTGGGTTCTGGCTCAGCGAACATGCCGACGTTCGACTCGCCGCCTCCGCCTCCGCCCTGTTCGAAGTCGCGAGGCGTGTCGGCCTCGCCGGCGAGGGAGAACGGCGCCTCCAGTTGTGGCGTCGGCACGGCCTGTTCCCTGACAGCGCCGGCTTCTGGCAGGCGGGGCTGCTGTTCACCGGTGTCGATCGTGTCGACCTTGAGGTCAGAGTAATCCGCCAGGACGTTATCTGGTACAGGATGGCCCTCCGACAGCGCCTGCTCGACTGATGCACGATGATCGGACTCGACGAGCTTCCGACCGCTGCCAGCGAGCTGTCCAGATGCGTCGGCATAGATCGCCACCGGCACGGCCCACGCGGGCTTGTCGCCTCTCGTCTCACGGGCGGAGGCAATGCGCGCCTCCCGGCCCTGCTGGCTGGACTGCCGCTTCTCACTGCGCGCCACCGAGGCGACCGTGATGCGCCGGCCTTGCGCGTTGATCTCACCACGATCGAATGCAGCCGACTGCGCTTCCAGGTACTCCGCCGTCTTTCGCGCTTCTTCAGCCTTGACCGCCTTATCGATCGTCGCGTCGAGCCGTCGTTCACCGCCCTTGCGTCCGTAGCCAGTACCAAGAGGGAACGCCGTCGCCATCGATTTATCACGCGCCGTCGGCTGGACGAGATGCTCATACTCTCGGCGGGCACGGATCGCCTTGGCCGTGAAGGGATTCCCTGACGTGGCCGGCGTCGACGTCGACGATCTGTCAACCACTCGTGCGGCATCACGCAATTCAACGAGAGCAGCGTCACGCTGTTCTGCGGGCGTATACACCAGGCGGAATGCGTCGTCCGGCGCCACTCCTGCCTGCAGCGCCCCGATGGCAATCCGCTTGTCCTCGTCTTCGAGCACTCGAAGCTCGTCCCATATGTCAGACGTCACACCAGGCGAGTGTTCGAAATCAGGGTAGGTCTTGATGCCGCGTGGCGGATCGCCCATCGCGCCAACCACCATGCCGGCGCCAATGCGCTTGCCCCCTCCGCGCCCAGTACCCCAATCCTCCTGACGGGTAGCGATGACGGCCTGCTGCTGCAACTCTGCAACGGACAACGGCAGAGTAGGTGCAGTGCGCGACGCCGCCTCGCCCTCTCCGACCAACCGCCCGCCATGCTTCTCAGCGATGGCGGCAATATCTGACTGCTGCGATGGCTCAAGCGCTTGCAGCTTCTCAATCGCGTCGTAGTCCTCGCGGCCTTCCGCACGCGCGGCGATGACACGCGCCTCGAGCTGCGCGCGGGGTGGTTCTCCGGCGACCACCGTGGGCGGAGCGACCGGAGCGGCCGCGGGCTGAGGCGATGCCGCCTGCGGCGCTTCCACGGTCGTGGGCGGCGCGCTCGCGGCCACCGGAGCTTGTGCCGTCGTCTGCGTCGATCCTGGCAGAGGACCTGGAATCGGCAACGGCGTGCCTGCGGGCCGACCGCCGTGTTTCGCGGCCATCTGCTCGATAGGCGTCGGTCCAGGCGTCGCGGCGACTGGCGCAGTAACCGCCGGCGCCGGCGTCGGTATTGGCGCTGGAGTGTCTGCAGGCGGGCTACTCGGTCGCGCAGTGGGCCGTGCAGCATTGACCACCTGACCGCCGCCGCCCATCACGGCGCCGGCGATGGCGCCGAGCACCGCGGCCTGGTCGATGCCGTCCTCCCACGGGCGGTTCTGCGCAATGTTCTGCAGGACCTGCTCCTGCACCGACTGCGGCAGTTCCTCGAGGAAGCCTTCCTGCACGGCGCCGAAGACGACGCCCTTGACGAGATTGGTGCGGGCTGTCCGATCTTTCACCGCACCAGCGAGGAGCGTGTCGATGTCGGCAATACCGAGTCGTTCCGCGATGCGCCCACCGAGGAAGCCGAGTGCACCCGTGCCGACGCCGGACGCCACGGCAAGCGCGGCCTGTTTCGGCGTCAGCGTCCCCGTGTCGCTCTCCCCACGCATCCCTTCGGCCGCGAGCCCGGCCGACACGGCGCCTTCGCCGGCTGCCGCCGCACCGAGGACAGGCGCGCCAACGCGCACGAGGCCACGCGCCACGCCTGCGCCTAACAGCATCGTCGGCAGCGATTCGACGACCGCCTGCACGATCGTCGAGGGGTTCTTCATGGCCGTGACAGCGGTGTCGACGAGCCCCTTCGCCTCCGCAAGCGAGCGGTTCGCCTGCTGCTGCTGCTGCGAGTAGAAGCTGTCGAGGATGCTCTTCGCGAGCTTTGGGTTAAAGCCGACGGATTCAAGCACTTTGCCAGCGCGACCCCCCGTGGGAATGTCTGCGAGCCCGAGCGCCGCCTCAGGTACGCCGATGGCACCCTTCAGCGCGGAGATGCCGAGGTCAGTCAGTCGTTCGAGGAACGTCGCTGGCGGAGCGTCTGCGGGCTCTGGGAGCGCCGCCAGCCGCTTCGCGGTCTCAGTGTCCCATCCGAGTTGCACTAACTCCGGCTCGCTCACGCGCGGCGTGCCAGGCACGCGTTCACCGGTCTGCACGTGGAAGCCACCGACGACAAGGTTCGGGTGGCCCTCGCGCTTGAAATCGGACGGCCAGTGTCCTGACGCATCTGGCGTCGCGTCGGCCCTGAACGCCGCACGATAGTCGTAAAACTGCTCCGTAGAGTCCGGGTCAGGATTCAGGTCGTGTTGGTCCGCCATGTCGGCGTACCACCGGCGGAACGCCGGTTCGTCGTCTGGCGCCGACGTGGCCGACCGGCCGCCGTGCTTGCGAGCAATCGCGGCAAGGTCCATCGGCGGTGCAGCCGGCGCCGGTCGGCCACCGTGCTTGCGGACGAGCGCCTCGATGTCGAGGGCCTGCGGCATCTACTCGTCCCGCATCCTCGCCACGATGGCTTTTCGATACTGCTCCACCCGAAAACCGTTGTTCCGCAGCTTGTCCGCGTTGGCATCCACGTACGCGAGCAGCCCCTTCAACCCGCCGTGCTTCTTCGCGTCCTCGTTGATCTTGGCAATGAGGCGATGCGTGCCGGTGGCCCTGGAGGCGACTTCACCCCAGACTCGGCGCGCGGCCTCGGCGACGCTGCGGAACGAATCCGCTGGCGTCGATGTCGTGCCTTTTACGAGCCGCACAGGCTCGCGTGGCGTCCGTGCGGGTGCGCTGGTCGTCTTTGCCTTGGCCAGCGCTGGCGATGTCGCCGACGCTTTTGACCTGGGCGCGGGACGGGGTACCAGCCGCGCCGCCACAGGCGCAGGCCGCACGGCGGCCGCACGCGAGGTCGCAGGTGCTGGTGCCGAAGCCACTGGGGCAGAAGATACCGACTCGACGTCCCGCAAGAACGCGTCAGCCTGTTCCTGGGTGTCGAACACGTAAGGCTGTCCCTGCGCCATGACCGTGATGCCGGCCGCTTTGGACACCGGCTCGGCGGCTACTGGCGCTGACGCCCTCGACGCGGGTGGCTGGTACCCAGTCCCACGCGCGGCCACAGGCGTACGGCGCGATGCGGAATCAGGCGTGGTCGTCAGTGCGGGCGTAGACGTGGCGGCAGCCGACGTGTGAGGCTGCAAACCGACCTGCAGGCGGTACGCGTTCTCGATCTGGAGCTTGCGCGTGTCCAGTTCTTCCGGCGGCATCGGCGACCGCTTCGAACGCCCAGAGCCGCCGCCGAGCGAAATCACCGACCCGTCAGCGTTCTGAATCGTGGTGCCGCTCGCGCCAGCTGGCGCGTGAGAGTCGCGGTACTCCTGCTCCAGATTGTCAAGTTGCGTGAACTTCCACCGCTCCGCCTGATTCCTCTGTGCGGCCGTGATCTTTGACGTGCCATCACCGTCGCCAGTCTTCTCTGGGACCGGTTCCACTTTTCCGGTGAACGGTGTGCCGGCACCGGGCATGTACCAGTTCCCGTCAGAGCCGAGCAGGACGTCACGACGACGGCCGTCCACGAGACGGACTTCATTGCGGAACGTGACCGCCTTGGCTTCCTTCGGTGGCTCGTAGTGCACGACGGGTTTCCCGTCTGGCCCGGCTGGCGTCACGAGACGCCCGCCCACCTCCCGCGGCGTGCCGAGAATCTCGAGAATCTTCCGGCGGTCCTCGGCGGCGCGCGCCGCGAGCACCTCTTCCATGCTCTGCGGTTGCACGGTCAGGCCCTCGACGCCGAGCTCTTCGACGCCTGGAATCGTCACCTTCTTTCGCTGGGTCACGAGCCCAGGACCGCTCGCCGGCAACACGCCACCTTCGGTCAACTGCGCCTCGGGCAAGCCCTGCATCAAATCGAGGTTCTGCTTCGCCAGGGTGCGCGCCTGGAGCTTCTCTTCGAGCTTCAGATGCTTCAGGCGCAGCGCAAGCCCTTCCTGCTCGAGCTTCCGGTCCTCGGCTTCCTGCTGCTTCCGGAGCTGCGCGTCGCGGATCTGCCGACCCGCCACGAATGCGTTGATGATCTGGTCGACCGCCATCAGGGCCTCCTAGATGCGCGGAATCTGGAACAAGTTGAGGCCGGTGGATGGCGAGCCGCCGCCGGCACCACCGAACGCACCTGACCCATACAGGAACGCGAGCATCGACGCCATGTCGCTCAGGCCACCGCCCAGCATGTTGCCAGGCGTCGTGTGGGTTCCCGTGCTCGTCACGGTCCGTGGCTGGAGCGCGTAGAGCCGCGACGCCATGCCCATGTCGTCCTCCTGCAGTTGTCGCTGCACGAGCGGCAGGCTGTTCCGGAACTGCGAGATGGTCCCGGCGCGCCCCGCAGCCATGCGCGACAACGGCGCCGCCGCAGCCGGCGAATCAGACAGTCCCCGCGCGGTCAGCTCGGCGCTCAGGCCCGTGTTCGCGTCGTCGTACGTCGCGTTGATGCCCTTGATGCCCTCGGCGCTGTAGCCGCTCAGGTCCGTGCTGCCCTGCAGGCGCGAGCGAATCAGGTTCATCAGCACACTATTGAGGCCGTCCGCTTCAGGCGTGGTCGATTGCGTCGTCGTCTGGGACGACTTGGATGTCCGGCCACGGTTGCTGAGGGCGCCGACCAAGCCGCTCGCACCAGCAATCGCCAAGGGAAGAAGGGGAAGAGGCATGAGCTATACCCTCACTATCGAAAGGACGCCAATTATTGTAGAGTTACGTAGATGCCTAGACCCCGCACGCCAGTCGACGACGCAGAGATTAGACGGCTCTACACCGAAGACCGGCTGTCGATGCGCGCCATCGCTGCGCGGTTCGGCTGTTCCGACAGAGTCATTCGGCGGCGACTGGCCGACAGCGCTATTCCAGGCCGGCACACCTGGACGCTTCCAAAGGACGCGAAGAATCGAGTCACCGGACCTGCGAATCTTCATGAGCACCATCACCGCCGACTCACCACCGACGCGCGTTACCGACGACGTTTTAGACGCAAGCTCCAAGCGACGTACAGCGCTGGCACCAGGAAGCCACTGCGGGCGCCTATCGAGTATCGCCGCAGGAATGGCGATGTCTGTCGCCTCAGGGGAGGATTCGAGGTTCATTTCGCCAGATGGCTTGATGACAACTGCCTTCGCTGGAGCTACGAACCAAGGTCCTTCCTGCTGTCGGATGGTCGCCGGTTCACGCCAGATTTCTGGGTCGACGGCTGGCAAACCTACGTGGAGGTCAAGGGCCAACGTCGCCAAGACACAGACGACAAGCTGCGCATGATGGCGAGCGAGTTCCCAGATGCGCCGGTGCGCTTGATGCTCAGGCGCGATCTGCAGAATCTGGGCATTCCCATTCGGTTGCTGCATTGCCGTCCGCCGTCCGTCGTGCGATTTGACGACCATTTATAAGGTCACAATCTAATATACGGTCTAAGGTTGAGGTATGGCGGCAACGCGTCGTCGCCGCCAGTGCCAGAAGGGCCAGCGCTCGCAAACGCCGCGATGTCGGTCGCGTGCGTATGGCTCTCCATCAGGTGCGTATGGGTCGAACTCGCCACAACCGTGCCAGAGCCAGCCTGCACTTCCGTCGTTGCGCCCGCACCGCTCGTGGTGTTGATGTTCGGCGCGCCGCTGGTCGTGCTCGGCGGGTCCACTTGATGCGTGTGCGTCATCGCCGCCCCGCCGGTGCCGCCCGTCGTCGTGGCCACGGACCGAATGAACCGATTGCTCGCAGTCAGGTCCGGCGTCGTAAAGGTCGTCGTGCCGCCCGTCGGCGTCGACCGCGTCACACCTGCCGTCGCGTTGCACAGCGACCAGCCCGTGCCAGGCAGCAGCCCGTCGGTGAAATAGGCGATGGTGCCGCGCGCCGGTTGCCCTGGTGCGTCTTCCCACGCCGAGCCGGTCCAGCGGTACTCCCGCAGGAAGTCCGTCGAGCGAAATCGGTAGTTCGCGTCGTTCGTGCCAAGTCCCGTCGGCTTCAGGTCGGGCGAGAGCGTCCCGTACATCACGCCCGCCACGTAGACCCAGGCCGCGCCGGTGCTGTACCAGGTCACGTTGTTGTGGTCGGACGCAAGGAACCATTCCCCCGCGTGCGACGAGGCGGCACCGCGCGTGCTGAACGCGCCGCGGCGCACCTTCCCGGACCCGACAGAGAGCGCGCCGGTTGTCGGCTGGTCTTCTTCGTTGATGCCCGTGACGAGCGCCCGCACCGCGTCGAGTTGCTGTTTGGTGACGGCGTCCGTCTTACTGACGGCGTCAGCCAGATTGATCAGGCGGCGTTTCTTCCAATCGAACGGAGTCGCCTCGGCCAGCGGCGCGAGCGTCGACCAGACGTCGCGGAAAGACTGCTGAATCTCACCGATGGCAACCGAGAAGGGGATTCTCGCCATTTAGGCCGCCACCGTCAGTCGCGTCCGGCGCAAATCAGTGTCATTGCCGGTCAACCGGTACCGCGGTTCCAGCCAATAAAGATAGAAGGCGCTGCTCGCCGACAGGACGAAGCGCACCTGCCGCCCTCGCACCGGTCGCGTGAGATAGGCGTCATACGTGGTGATGGGATTGCCGCTCTGGGCGGCCACGGTGATGGCCGTCTGCGCCACGTCGTCCACGTACGGCGTGATGGTGAGGGTGCCTGTCAGCTTCGCCTTGAGCGTGATGAAGGGCACCCACGCCGCGCGCGTTCCGAGGTCGACAGGCCCGGAATCCCAGAGCGTGCGCCCCACCGGCAGCGCTGCATCCACCAGCGGTGCCCACTCGTACAGCTCGATGTTACCGTCCACCGAAAACGCGATGTCGGTGGCCAACTTCGGCGTCGAGAACGACAGAATCAGTTCATCTGGCTCGTTGGCGTGCGTGGTGAACGAGGACGCGTCCAAGCTCGTGCCGTCGACAATCGGCGTGAAGGCCCGCGCCTCGCCCAGCGTGCACGCCCGAATGCGTAAGCCGGTGATCTGCTTGGGCCCGGGCCGTCCCGCATTGCTGTCCGCGATGCGTCCGCGGACCGGCTGCGGGAAGCGCTGCTGCGTGATGGGGCCCCACGAGTAGACTTCGAGGTTGCCATCGACCGAGAACGCGACCTCCGTCCCGATCTGCTGCGTGGTGAAGTAATGCAGGATGTCGTCCGGGTCGTCCGCACTCGACGTGTGCGCGAACGTGTCGAGGCTCACCCCGTCCACAATCGGCGTGAAGGTGCGCGCCGCGCCCAACGTGCAGGCGCGAATCCGAAGGCCAATCAGGCGCTTCCGGAAGGGATAGCCGTCGTCGTTGTCCGGCAGGCGGCCACGGACCACGGGCGGAAACTCCGCCACGACAATCGGTTCCTGCGCGTAGTACTCGAACCCGTCGCTCTTGCTAATCTTTGCCCAGAGGTCTCGACCGACCACGTTGGCGAAGGTGATGGGCGTCGACACGGCATCCGAGGTCGTCACGTTCTGCGCGGCCTGGGCGACGTCGTCAATGACCGGCGTCACGGAGGCCGCGCCGCCCAGCGTATCCATCACCAGCGTGAGCCCAGCGAAGCGGCGTCGACGGGTGCCGCGGACCTCCGGTTTCGGTTCGGCGAACACGACGATGGGCGCGCGCTCGCGGTAGCTCAACGTGTAGTCGTACCAGAGGAACGTCCCAAACGACCCCGTGACCCGCAGTTGGCTCTGCCGATAGGGGCTCAGACTGTCGAGCGCCGACGAGACCGGCGTCAATCCCGAGCTGGCCACACTAAACGACGTGCTCGACGACCCGGATCCGTCCAGATGCACGGCGACGGTGGCGGTGGCCCCGCCGCTGTTCGCCCGGACGCGAATCTCCCAGGCATCCTTCCGGTGATTCGGTTGGCCGTTGTCCTCGATGGGCGTCCAGAGCACAACCGCGACATCCGACCCGTCATCCTGCGTCCCGGTGTCGAGGGTCCAGACGAACCCCGCGTCGTCGCTGGCCACGAGCGTGCCGTCCGGCTCCCGATAGACGCACCGCCAGTTCCGCGCATAGGTGTGCCGATACCAGCGCTGCAGCGCAGGTACGTAGCGGTGCAGCACCGTGCTCGAGGTCGTCGACGCCCCTTCGGGCGTGAGCGCCGTGAACCACCCTTTGGTAATGGCCGCCTTCAGACGCCCGGTCGACAGATTAACCGGCGACACGCCGTGCCGGGTGTATCCGCGGTAGAGCAGATCCACGTCCCCACTCGTGAGAGGGACCTGCGTCCCGAGCTGTCGCCAGCCGTCAGAGGCCAGGTAAATGAGCGTGTCGCCGTCCTGGGCAATCGCGGCCGAGATCGGCGGCGACCCGAGCCCCATCGGGACCTTGGCGACGTTGACCAGGCCGTCCGGCCGCTGCGTCCAGTCCCCCGCGAGCCGGTACACGTCTTTCGAGGTCCCGACGTAGAGTTCCTCGCGCACCTTCGCAATCCAGTACGCCGTTTCACTGGCATCCCCGACACGAATCGCCTGTTCGCTATCGAAACTATCGACGTTGCGCGGCTGGGACGGGTAGACGTGCGTCGCGGTCAGGCACAGCACGCGGTCATAGTGGGGCCCGACGATGCCGACGATGGTGTCGGGCGGCGTCGTGTTGGTGGCTTCGATCTTCAGGTTCGTCGTCAGGACGCTGTCATTGCTCGCCGTGTCATTGATGGTCTGCGCCCCGCCCCACGGGCCGCCGGTGTGGACCTTGGACCGGTAGTACTCGCCGAGCGTTTCGTTGTACCGGTACACCCACAACTCGTTGACCTGCGCATCGAGCGCACTGATGACGCCGGCCGCCACGGTGAGCTGTACCCCCTGCGCGGTGACCTCAATGTCACTGCTTGCGGCGGTCGGCGCGCTCTTCCCGAACTGCGAGCCGGAGTTATAGACGGCGACCAGCTTGTAGCGCTGCAGCCCGGTCAGCGGGCTGGACGAGCCGCCCACAATGCGCAGGCGGTCAAACCGAATCTGCGCGCCAGAGCCCCCGGCCGTCTGGAGCACGTCCACGCGCACGGCCCGGACCGTGCTCCAGTTCAGCCCAGCGGTCGCGCCGTCGTAGCGGTTCATCTCGGACCGCTTCACCTGCAGGAAATTCCAGCCGACCGACGGCGTGGCCGTCAGCAGATTGCCTTGCTCGTCGCGCTGGTTGAACCACCAGATGTAGTAATACTGATTGTTCTGAAAGGTCCCGGTGTCGAAGTCGATCTGGAGCGTCACCGACGAGACGTACTGCGGCTCGGTGATGTAGACGTAGAACCCAATCAGGTCGGTGTCGAGCCCGGTTTGCGCGGCATCGTACGTCGTGAAGTCCGTCGCGGCCGCAAACGTCTTCGTGACACGCAGCCGGCCGGTGGTCGTGTTCGGATTGATAATCAGCGCGCCATTGGCGGTCCCGTCATAGCCCGCGCCGAACGCCGCGCCCGTGCCATCGTCTTCATTGACGACGAAGGCCGGGGCTTCCACCGAGTCGAACGAGGCGAACGTCTTCCCATCGGCCGCGATCGCCACCGACGTCGGGGCCGCGTTCGGCGCGGCAATCCCCCAATTGCGCACGGTCGTGCCGTCGTATTTCTTCTTCGTCGTCGACCGCGCCCACAGGATGTTGCCGAGATACGACCCGAAGCTGATGTCGCCAGAGCCGGCGGTACCGGTCGCAATGCTCGTGCTGTTCGCGTACACGGCGGCGCCGGCGCCAGCCATGCGGTACCGCGTGCCGCTGAGGACCGCCGTAAACAACGAATGCACATCGAGATCCGCGAGTGCGGAGCCGTTGATCTTCGCCGAGCCGCGGCGGATGGCCAAAACCCCTTTTTCGTCTAAAATCGTATTGTCCGCACGGAGCAACCCGTTCGACGGCGCATGAACAGCGTCGTAACTCGGGCACCATCCGCGGCTGAAATCGGAGCGTTCAAGGATGCCCAAGGGTCTACCCGCCTCCTATCGCGCACCAGACATCAGCGGGCAGAGCTTCGGGCGGCTGACGGTCGTCGAACGCGTGCCGTCTCCAAGCGCTCGCCATCTCTGGAGATGTCGCTGCACGTGCGGACGAGAAACAATCGTGCGCGGAGCAAATCTGTACGGCGCGCGTCCCACTCGGAGTTGCGGCTGCCTGAAGGACGAAGTCCTCATGGCACGCACGCGAAAGCACGGCGCGTATCTGACGCCAGAGTACCGATCGTGGCAAGCGATGCTGAACCGGTGTTACACACAATCCAACGTCGCCTACGAGAGCTACGGTGGACGCGGCATTCGAGTGTGCGAGCGCTGGCGTCACAACTTCTCGGCGTTCATCGCTGACATGGGTCGCCGACCCACGCGGCGACACACCATTGAGCGATGCAACAACGACGGCCCCTATTCGCCTGACAACTGTCGCTGGGCCACGATGAAGGAGCAGGGCGTGAACACGCGCAAGAGCATCGCGGTCGAGTACGAAGGCGAGCGGATGTCGCTGCTCGAATTCAGCCGCCGCATGAATGTGCCGTGGAGCACGCTGTACAGGCGCGTGAAGACACACGGACAGCATCCGGTCGAAGCCGCCCTCCAACTGCGTTCGCGGACGTAACAACTGGCTCATTTATCCCTGGTCCGGGGGACGGTCCTTGTTCGCATCGCGGCGCGCGAGCTCCTGCAACAGCGCCTCGATCTGCGCGTCTCGCTGCGCGAGCTCCTTCCGCAACCGATGCTGCTCAAGGACCTCGTCCCCGATCACCGCTTTGATGTCCGCGAGCGTCAGCCCCACCTGTCGTGGGTCGTTATCAGTCGTCGTCATGCCGCTGCTTTCTCCATCGCGCGCAGTCGCGCTTCGTGGTCGAACAGGTAGAGATAGACGCGTTCGATCAGCTCCAGGGCCTTGTCGCCACGCTCGAACATGCCCATCGGGTCATCGGAGATGCCCGGCAGGCGCCAGTGCGTGCGGGCAAACTGCTCGACGTCGGCGAGCGTCATCGGCTGGTAGGCCTTCGCGCCGTCGCGACCGGAGTACTTCTCGATCCTGCCCGTCGCCCACTGTTCAAACACGAAGTCAGGATTGGTATAAGCGGAATTCTGCTTATAGATGTCGCCCTGTGCGTTGATCGTGCCGGCGCCTTTGTCGCCCCCGGTCGGTGTGCCGATTTGAAATCCGGCCTTGAGCGTGACTTGGATGTCGCCGGCAGAATCGCGAAACTCCAGTTGTCCGTCCGTCGTCGCCGCGCCAGGGGCGACTTCGCGCGCGATGATGGCGTAGATGTCGCGCGCCGTCCCGCTCGTATCCTTGCCAGCAAAAATTAGCGCGGATCGGTTATTGGCGGCGCCGGTTGCCGAATTATAGATTTCGCCAATGGCGAGATCCGCTGACGCCGATCGTTGCGCGCTGAAGCTCGTATTGGAGTTCGAGTTCGACGGCGCGGTGCCTCCGACGACGAGACAATAGGCCGCCCCGTGCAACGTGAACCGATGCCGTTCGGAGCCGCCCGTGTAGACGTTGACGTAATCCGCCGAGGGAGACGCATGGCGCGTCGATCGCAACGACAGCACGGACCCGGCCGACTCGCCGCCGTAGAGGACGCTCCCGATCTGCGTCTCCAGGGGCGTCCACAGCCGGTTCAGCGTGCGATCGAGGGCGAGGACGTCGGTGATGGGGGTGCGGTAGCTGCGCACGCACCAGTGATCCCCGGTGTCGTGCGTCCAGGTGCCGCCACTCGTGTACGCCCCGTTCCCCGCAGAGTTGTCCAGACTAAAGGTGTCCGCCGACAACACCGTGATGGTCCACTTGGCATTCGCGGCGGTGTTGCCGCCGACCCCAGAAATATTCACCGCATCGCGTGACGTCCGCCCGTGCCCAACACTCGTGATCACGATCGGCGTGGCGTTGGTCGCGCCGGTGATCGACCCTGACGCGCCGCTGACCCAGAACGTCGATCCGTCCGCGTACATCCCCTGCTGGCCCACCTCGAAATGCACCGTGCCGCGGTGCCGGATGCTGTACCCGGCGTACTGGTTGTTCAGGTCCCACCGCTCGAAGACGATCTGCGCCTCCACGCGTTTCCGCGGAGCGATGATGATGTCGCCCCCGAAGGACGACCGGCCTTCCGACAAGGCGCGAATGGCGCCGACGACGAATTCCCCCGAGGGGTTGTAGTCGCCGTTGCCGAAGATCGCGCCGGCGGTGACCGCTTGACCCGTGTAACTGAGACTCGTCGAGGCGGTCTGAATGTAGCGGATGAATTGCCGGAACCCGCCCCAGACGGACGAGGAAATGTAGACCCGATAGGCCGTCGCCCCTGAGACGGCGTCCCACGAGAGGTCGATGCGGACCGCCTTATCCTCGGCCGCGGTCAACGACACACAGATCGCGTTGTGATCCCCTTGAAACGTCTCGCCATTCGCATCGATGGCGGTGACCTTGAAATGGTAATCGTCCGATTTAATCGACGTGACCTCGGCCACCTTCGATCCCGCGAGACCCGTCGGCGCCGTCTTCGGTGTCGTCGTAATTTCAATCGACGTCGTGGCCGTGCTGTAATACTGCTTGTACTGCCCGCTGGCGGTGCCGACGTACACGTGGTAGGAGGCGGCACCAGGAATCGCGTTCCAGGACAGATTCATCTTGCCGTTGGCGCCGACCACAATGGATTTCTCAAAGGTCACGCCGTCATCGATCGGAAACAATCCCTCCAGTCCGCGGCCATTGACCGGAACGACGTTGCAATAGTACGTGTTCGCGGCCATGCTCCCGCCGCCCGCCGTAGACAGGGTGAAGGTGCCGACGCGCGTCAGCGGACCCCATTCGCCAAGCACGGTCGAGGAAAACCAGTTGGGGGACACCTGGGGCGTGAGGCCGCTACTGGTGACGACCGTTCCCGCCCCATCAAAAATCGTTTGGTGGCCTGGGGCCACGATGTAGCCGTTGACCGTCACGGTGGCGCCACTCGACACGCTCAATTTGGCGCCTGGCGCAAACCAGAGCATGACCTTCGACGGAAACGTCAGACTGCTGGCGATCTTGTACGTTTTGCCGGCCTCGAAATAGATGGTGCCTCCTGCCGCCGGCAACGTCGTGTTGGCCAACGTGTTCAGGGCGGCGCGATCATCCGCAATTCCATCACCAAGGGCACCCGCATCGACGGCGTCGATGACGTTCCGCAGGAACGTATGGATGCCGACCTTGGCCCCGCTCGCCGTACCACCACCGGGCATCGTGACGTCGACGGCGCCATAGCCGAGATTGAGGTCCTCGGTGACCGCTTTTTCGTAAGGAATCGACATCAGCGCAACTCCTGCCCGAACTGCCAGGGCAACTTAGGTCTGGGCGGCGTGCGCGGCACCGGCGTCGCCCCGCCCATCTGTCCAACGCGCATACGCGACTGTGCTTTCATGCGACGGTCAACGCGCGCGACGCCGCGTCGATAGCGCGCGTCGTAATGTTTCGCCAAACGGAGGTCCTGCGCGGGACCTGACCGGCCGTAGCACCGGCTGATGGCGCAGTCGCGGAGATAGACCGTCATGCGGTCCGGAACTTCGAACGCATCGCTGCTCGTCGAGACGGGGCGTCCCTCGCGCCAGTGCTCAAGCCGCACGTTCTTTCCGTCGCGGTACGGGCGACGCGGGAGCCCAAACGACTCAGCCCCGCTGGGGTGCATGCCTGGAAGCTGACGCGGAATGCCCCACGTCCCGATCACCGTGGCGCCGCTGATGTCTGTCGGGCTGCGCAGCACCCCCCACTTCCCCGTGATTTGGTACGTGTCCGCCTGTGTGGCTGGGACGCGGACCTTGCGGATGGTCTGCAGGCCGTCGTTCTTCACCACCAGGGCTTCGACTTCGCCCTCGGTCAACTGAAAGCGGCTGTCGAGCCGAGCGGCCTCGGTCGGGCGCATGACGCCAATGGCCTTGTCATCCCAGGTCGGCCGATCGAGCGTATGGACGCTGTTGGGCAGCGTGCTCGTCGCGGGGATCGCGGCGCTCGCGCCGCAGCCGTTCGTGCCGTTCAACCATTCATCCGTCGCTTCGAACGGCGACGTGTGGTTCGCCGGCCCGATGCGGTCGGTTTCGGTGAGCAGCCGCCGTTCGTCGTCGAGCGTGTAGTTCGCGCACCCGTAGTCGAAGCCGGCGTCGAGCAGGGTCGCAAGATACGGCTGTTCCCACGGCGCCGTGTAGCTGAAACCGGCCGGCAGGTTTTCGGCATACCGGATGTCCCACAGACACCGGGTCGTCCGCGTGAGCTCGCGGTACGCCTGCACGAGATAACGGTCCACCTCGGACGCGGTCCAGAACGCCTGCGCCTCATCATTCAGGCGCCGGAGCACGTCACCGCGTACGACTGCCAGCGTTTTCGCCATATCCCTGCATCAGCGGCACGGCGCCGCGGCCCCCGACATACGCCTGCAACCCGGCTTCGTAGCCGACGTAGGCGTCCCACGCCTCCAGCGCTTTCTGCACTTCGCCGATCTGCGGCAACAGCTCCGACAGCCCAAACTCCACGAGGCCGAGATGAAACGCCTCTGGGAAGCCGGGCGTATCGTCGTCCTCCATCGCTGGCGGCAGCGCCGTCGCGTATTGCTTGACGGTGCCGGTCGCGCTGCCGATGATGGGCCAGTAGCCAAGCCACCAGAGCCCGCGGACGATGAGGCGCTCGGGAATCGAGCGAACGCGCTCCCAGCGCACATAGCCCCGATCCAAGTCCGACGCGCTCGAGGGGATGAGCCACCGATTGCTGTCCTCGTGGAACGCGGCGCCAGGCGTCAGCACTTCCACATCGCTGATGACCGTGCGGAGGTCGTAGTACGGCCGCGTGTACAGGAGGTCCAGCGTCCGCCAGACCTCGTACCACTCGGTGGCGTCCGAGATCTCCATGTAGCCCTCGTCCAGCGCATCGTTCAGGTCGGCGACGCTGAAAAAGACCGGGCTACTGCTGGATTCCTCCAGACGCCGGGCGAGCTCCGTCCGCAACTCCGACCGCGTCATCGCCAGCCGTGACTAGACGTCGACGTTGTCGTTGAACGAGTGGACTTCGTACGGGCGCGCCTGGAAGAACTGCATGTCGGCAATCACGCCGACGCCGTCGCTCTTCGTCAGGGTGTCCGGTTCCACGGAGACGACATCCAAGAAGTCCGATGGGATGCGCGGCTCGATGTACAGGTCAGGCTCGCCGTCGTACTGGACGAGGTTGAACTGCATCCGGCGCCAGAGCGATCGGCCGTTCTCGCGCGCGATTTCCTGAAAGACGTGCGTTTCCCTACGCAGGGATTTGTCGAATTGCGCCATCGCTGTGCTCCTGCTCCCAGACCCGTTGAAAATCCTGGACGGTCACCGGGACGGGATCCGCCAGGTGCCCACACAGCACCCCTGTGTGGACGTGGAGCTGAAACCCTGCTCTGGCCGCGCGCAGGCAGAAGTCGAAGTCCTCGGAGTACTTCTCGAACGTGAACCACGGGCCGTCGCCCATCGCCCGCAGCAGGCGCGTGGACGTCAGCACGCAACCGAACCCGCAGCCTTCCACCGGGCCAACGACATCCTCAGGCCAGTGGGTCAGCCACCGAAACGAGCCGGTCTTATCTGGACCCCCCTTCGGGTCAAACTGCGCCACGAGTGGCCAGTGCGGAGCCCGGCGCTGGAAGTACATGCCGGTGATGAAGTCGTGCCCGGTCTGGACCAGCGACGTAATCGCGTGCGACGGCAACACGACATCGCTGTCGCACCAGAAAATGCCGTCCGCATCCGCCGAGTCCGGGCTATAAAGCACCGCATGCACGACGGCATTGCGGGCGGCGTCGAACTTCATGCGGTCCGGCGAGGCGTCGCCCAGCCACGTGACGCCGTTCGCCGCAGCGTGCATGATGGCGTTCCGCTGGCTGATCACCGCCTGCGGGTCCATCGGGCCGTACGAGGGCGTCGCGAACACGAGCTTCATGCCCAGCGCTCCGACGGCGCATCCGCGAAGGACATCGCCGAGACCGGCGCACTCTCGTGAGCGTGGCACCTGGGGCACTCCAGCGTGGCGACATCGGTCCCGCGACGAAACACCGCCTGCCAGACATAGCTGCACGCCTCCGCCTGACACCGCACACGGACGGTCCGCCAGCCACGCAGCCCGCTCCAGAATCGCCGCCCCGCAAAGGCCAACACGCGAGGCAGCAGAAACGCCCATGCCGGCGGGTTGACCGGCGCGTACTTCATTGACCCGCACGGGCAGACGCTGCCGGTCCCGTGCCGCCCGAGACCGCGCTCCATCTCCGGTTTCGTGCAGAGGCGTCCGCACTTCTGGCATTTCATAAAGTCGTACATGCAGAGCGCCTCAAAGGCCGCACGGTCGGTCAACGGTCGTACCGGCGGAGGCGCAGACGTGACCGGCGTCCCCAGCGGCCGCCCGGGTTCGCGCCGCGCCATCTCAAGCAGTTCGGACGTCTCCATTTAGGCCTCGACCTTCTGGAGAATCGCGATCATCTCCTGGATGACGTTGCGCCGGTCCTGCTTCCATTTGTCGAGTGCACTGAAGTCACCACGCTGCGCCGCGACGGCCGCGGCCTGCTGGACGTTCGGATACGGGATCAGATGCACCGCCACGATGTCGAAGCAGAAGTCAACGTCCGAGTCGTAATGCCCAGCGTGCCCAGGACGCTCGTACAGTCGACGGTCGAAGTAGTGCCAGCTCCGTTCGGTAAAGTACCGGACGTGCGTCGGGTCTTCGACGGCGGCGTCAGAGCTCGCGTAGGGGACAGAGGCGCAGAGATAGCCGCCCGGCTTGAGCACCCGGTGAATCTCCCGCATGAGCGGAATGATGTGCACGATGTGCTCGAGCACCTGGGAGGCCAGCACGCAATCGACGCTGTCGCGCGCCATCCACGCGTATTCGTCTTTCGTCCAGCCCGGCAACATGCCCGGGTTCAGCGCGCAGTGCTCCAGGTCCATCACCAAGTCGATACCCGGACCGGGCTTGCGATCCAGGTTAAGGAAGCCCGGTTCGATGTTCCGCCCAGCGCCCAGATTGAGGTTGACGTCGCCGACGTACTCGCCGAACAAGTCCTGCACCTTCGTCGAAAACCGCGAGAGGTCGACGCCCGACTTCACCCGGTGCCCGTTGATACTTGCGAGTGCTCCCATGCCGCGCTCCTTTAGATCCCGGTGCAGTTGGCGCAGAGGGGAATCTCCGCGCGCCGCCCCTGCACGTGGGCTTCCCGAATCCCCAGCGCCGGCTGGCCGTTGAAGACCTCGCGCAACGTCTGGGTATTGAGGTCCCCGAGGATGCAGTCCCCCTCGCTGTCGAAGCAGCAGAGCGACATCCGTCCATCCTGCAGGACCATGAGTTGCCCGAGCGCGCGCCCGCACGGCTCGTGCGGCGTCAGTCGCATCGGCCACATCGCCCCGGCCCAATTCCCTTCGAGATGGAGGAAGGCGTTCCCACCGCCGTTGAAGGACCCGCCCCAGCGCTGCGCGAAGGCTTCGTTGTCGCCCTGCTCCATCAGGTCCTTCGTCACAATGCCTTTGACGATGACCTTCCAGCCCGGCTTCGCCCGGGCGTACTCGATGCCCGCGATGACCTGGTCGAAGTCGTCGACCTTCATCACGCGCAGGCGCTTGTCGGCCGTCACGGCATTCAGACTCACGTACAGCACGGACAACCCGGACGCGTGCAGCGCGTCGACCATCGGCGGCCGCAGGAACGTGCCGTTGGTGTAGAGGTCGAGCAGCACCGCAGGCATCTTCGCGCGCACGTATTTCAGACGCTCGATGACGAACCGGTCGAGCAGCGGCTCGCCGAGGCCCGTCAACGTCACGTGGTCGACCAGTGGAATCGTGGTCGCTTCGTCGATGATCTTCTTGAAGAGCGGCATCGACATCGTGCCGTGCGCGCGCTTCATCTTCGGGTAAGGACAAAACACGCAGGCCGCGTTGCACGTGCTCGTTGTTTCGAGTTGAAGCTGCAGGGGGTCAGTTCTCCAACGCGACGAGCAGCGTCGCGGTCGTACCGCTGGCCTTGATGCGCCGCGCCTGAATCGGCAGCGTGCTTCCTGCGAGGGCCCCCGCAAAGGTCACCGTGTCGCCGTTCGCCATGACGACCGTGACGGCGCCGGCGCCGCCCACGTAGATGCCGGTACACAGCCGCGGCAGGTTCTCGGTGTCGCTGGGCGTGACGGGCGTTGCCGTGCCGTAAATCGTGCCGGCCATCGTTGTCGCCTTTCGAGACCTCCCCGGCGAGCCCGAAGGCCCGCCGGTTCAGCCCGTATCACCAGGGCGCGAGCGCGGCAGATCGCGTGACCCGGTGAACCTATGTGACGAGCACGTCGCTCGCCGCCGCGCCGCCTTGTGCTGGTGCGTACCGTTTCAGGTAAGCGACCAGCCGTTCCGCTGTCGCGAGATCGAAATCGCTGACCAGCAGATTGCACTTGCTGTGAAGCAGCCCGCGAACCTGCTGCGATTGATGGCAGTGGTCCACGACGGCATGCTTCTTTCGAACAAACCCTTCGAGCGGCTGAAGGCAAATCGGACAAGTGCCGTTCTGCTCTTGAAACAGCCGTTCACGATCAGCGATGCGAGCGCCGTGCGCGCGGGCTGCGTTCTTCGCCGAGCACTCTTCACAGGCCCAATAGCCGCCGGCTGGCTTACCGCAGGAGTGACAGAGCCCGAGACGTCTGCGCTCCGATCGGCGTGTCGCATCGGTTCGACGCTGTGCTGCTGCGCATTCTTTGCAGCGACTTCGGCCTGGCAATCGACGGCGACCACACGCGCATCGACCCTCAGCAACTTTGCGTTTGACATCCCGCTTGAATCGAACGAGTCGACACGCTTTGCACTCCGCCTGCACGCCGATAGGGCGATCAGAACGCCGAAAGAACTCGCTGACCGGCTTCGTCTCACCACAACGCGTGCACCTCTTCGCGTCCATCGAATACCTCCCGCCAGCCCTACTGCCAGCGGGAGGTATTCTACTACAACTTCGTCGTAAACTAACCCGGTTTCTGAATCGCGCTAATTACTAGAGGGCGCGGACAAAAACCTTTTTGTTCGCGGCTGCAGGCGTGGTGGCCGTGGCAAAGGCCTCTCCTGCATAAATAAAGCCGCTCTTGCCGTCCGACGCCGCCGACCGCGCGAGGTACCACTGCGCGTTCACCGGAATCAGGATGTCGCCGGCCGCGATCGCCTGCGACGTGTCGTTCGTCATGTACCCGGACGCCCGGTAGCCGAACTGCTGGAACAAGCCGTAGGCGGAATCCGCGATGTCGCGGTTCGCCAGCCCGACGAAGAGCGAGAGCGTCGCCGTCGCCGGCTTCGACACGCGGACACCGTCCGCCGTCGAGATGTCGAACACCGCGGGGTAATTCGCCGTGATCGTGGCCCCAGCGACGTTGTAGAAAATTGCGAACACCTTCTCGGCGTCCTCGCGGTTGATTCGCTGCAACAACATGATGTCTGCCCTCCTGAGTCACTGACCGGACTCGAGAGAGCGGGCCGCGCTCCGCTCTGTCTTTCCGCGTTGAGTTAACGGCGGCCCGGCTCATTCCAGGCCGCCGCCGTTTCGGAGCGATTTACGACGCGATGGTCGTGTCGACCCCGCCGGCCACGCCCTGCTTGCGTCGGTTGCCGCACACCGCGGCGCCGAGGAACAGGATGTGCCCCACGCGGGAATCACCGTTTTCCGGCTTTTGGAACGGGGTCGCCTTGAAGTTCCGGTCCTTGTCGACCTTCACCTTCCAGAATTCGGTATTGAGCATCCACCACGTCCCGGACGTCGTGGACTGCGTCGCCGAGCCGCCTTGCACGTCCGGCACGTACTCGTCCCACGTGACCGGCTTCCCGCGGAACAGGATGTTGTCGAACGGGATGTCGGCGCGCTGATACGAGGTGTTCCGGTGCTGGTCGGCCAGCGCCGCCTCGTAGAGTTCGTAGACGCCCTGGTCGGTGAGGTGCAGGTTCGGCTTGCCGCCGGGCCCCTTCGAGCTGTCGTTGAACAACTTCCGGAGGTCCTTGAGGAACGCCTTGTACGTGCTCGACGTGCTGTTGAGGGTCTGGTTCCGCCACCAGGTGTGCGTCCCCTGCGGGATGTTGCCCACCGTGGTCGAGGTCGTCGGGTCGTACTTCACCAGCAGCGGCAGCGGGTCGAGGAACTGCGACCCGTTCATCGCCGACGTGTACGCCGTCGTGATGGCCGAGCCGCCGTTGCCCTGCAGCAGCGACTTGTTGAAGAAGTCCTGCATGCCGAGTTCGGCCTGCTTGGTCTTGGCCTCGAGCAGATTGAGCATCCGGCTTTCGCCTTTGTTCTTCTGCTCTTCGAGCCCGCTGATGGAGATGGGGACCGACGCCTGGCGCCAGTCGTAGAACGCCGCCGTGATGCCGTCGGTCGGCGTCACGTCGAGGATGTCGTAGCCGCTGTACGAGTCGGCCGTGCCGATTTCATACATGAGCGGCATCGCGGCGCGATCCCCGATGTCATCGATCAGATCCCAACCACTCTCGACCTCCTTCATCAGGTGGAAGAGGAAGTAATTGGACTTGCTGATGGTGTCGAACAGCGTCTTCGACCAGTTGAAAAACGTGGTCGCAAGTACTGCGTCGTATCCGAGTGTCAGTGAGGACGGAGGCATGGTGGCCTACTCCCTTCGCGCGGGGCCTTTAGTCCCAGCGCTCGCCGCGTCTCGCGGCTTCTGCGGCCTGACGGAAGCCGGCGCCTGCCGGTCTGCCCGTCGAAACCTTGTCCCCCGTGACCGTGGACGCCTTCTTCCCGTCGGTCGTCTGCGCGTTCTTCGTCATGCGGTCGATCGCCTCTTGCGCGGCCTTCTTGACCATGTCGTCCTTCGTCGCCAGGACGTAGAGGTTGTCGAGGTATTCCAGCTCGTTCATGCCCTCGGCGGGCAAGAGCGACTTCGAGAGTTTCGCCATCGCCTTATCGATGGCGTTGCCCGGCTTGTAGTCCGGGTGCGATTTCCCGAAGGCATCCAGCGTGGCTTTGGTCTCCCGCTGGGTGCTTTCCTCGATCAACTTCTCCTGGTGGGTCCGGAGCGGCTCGGTCGCGGCGCCCGCGGCCTTGTCAGCAATCTTCCGAATGACCGGGGCGAGCTTGTCGGCGAGCTCGTCAAGGCCGACGCCCGAGAGCGCCTCCTTGAGCTCGGCGACGGCTTCATCGCCCGCATTCGTCGCGGCAGTCGTCGACGTGGTCGACGTGTCGTCCGCCTTCGGGTCACGGATCTCGAATCCGAACTGTTCCGCCAACTGCTTGAGGGCCGTTGGCGCATCCTCATTGAAGGCGTCTCGGATGTCAGACCAGGCCGCCAGGTTCTTCCGCTCGGCGGAAGTTTTCTGGGTCGCTTGGGTGAAGCCTTTGAGAATCGCCTTGCGAAACGCGGCCGGGTCGTCTTTCGTCCGGTCGTAGTCTTCGCGTGAGATCAGTCCAGCCGAGACTTCTTCTGGGTCGGTGTCATCCGTCGCACCCGCCGTCCCGTCGGTCTGCTGCGACGTTTGCGTGGCGGTATCGACTGCCGCGTCCCCGGTGCCGGTGTCGTCAGTTGCCTGACTGCCGGTGGTGCCGGTGGCCGCTGCGTCGTCGAGCACTGCCGAAGAACCTGGAGGCATGCCGCTATCTGCCTTTCTTGCCCTTCGCCTTGAAGGTGCCGCGCTTGGCGTGCGTTGCCATCACGTCCTGCATGGACTCCTGCGTCTGCTTTTTGCCGCTCGGTTTCACGTAGGGCAGTCGTTTGGCCATCGTCAGGACGCCAATACGCCGTTCTCAACAGAGAACGGCAGGAACACTCGTCGCGCGGCAGACACTGCCACCGCCGCTTCGAGCTGGTCGCGAAAGTACCGTCGCCATACACGACGACCCTCGCGACGAATCTCACCAACCCATCGCTGTTCGCAGCGGTCCCAATGGACACCGCGATGCGCCGACGTGGCGTTCTTCTGGGATGGTCGGTTCTGAAGGTTCTGGGCGTGCGTCACCCAACGCAGGTTTTCGCGGCGGGTATCGAGGGTGTTCCGGTTTCGGTGGTCTACCTCGGCACCATCGAACGGAGGGTCACCAAGCACGAGTCGATGAAGCAGGGTGGCCTCGGTGGACCCATTGACCGCGCGGAACTGAACACCATAGATGCCGCTCTTCGTCCTGAGCGCCGTGAATCGAAGGTGGCTCAGGCGGGCGAAGTCCTGCTCATCGACCGTGGCGTGGGCCACGACGTTGTCGTGCTTGTCGTAGAGAGGAATCTGAAATGTGCCCATAAACGCAAAAGAGCCCGGCCCCAGGAAGGTCATTCCTGGAACCGGGCTCGCTTGGTGCGGTCGCCCGCGAATCTGAATTGTTACCGCCGAGATTACGCCTCGACGATCAGGGTGTCAAGCCGAAAACTGCCCACCAAAGAGTGGGTCGTTCAATTTCCACGCCCAATAGTAATCGGACGTCGGAGGAACGCCCACGCGCTGGCACGCCACTGTAAACGCGGCCATCTCTGCGCCGGACATGACGATGCGCTGCGGCTCCTGAGACATCGGAGGCCCGTCCTCCAACATTCGCTCCATTGCCTCAATGACGTTCATCCGCGTGATTCTACCTCGTGCTTCCCAGGCGCGTGCAGGTGTTCTTCCGCCCCGAGACTAAGCAACCGCCCCTTGTTGAAGTTCCACTTCACGGTCCCGGTTTTCTGACCGCGCACGTACTCGCACAGCTTCGCCCAGAATTCGGGCGGGACGTTGCGCAGCTCCGGCGCGCCGGACACGACGATGAGCGGGCGCACGTCAGGCACGCGCCCTCCGTCGCCGGTCGCGCTTCGGCGAGGCTGCCGGCGCGCTGACTGCGGCCGGCGCCGCCTCGAACGAATGGCCCACGCGGCGGCGTTCCTCGACGAGTTGCGCGAGCGCCAAGCAGGTACGCTCAACGTGATCCCTAACTTCGTGCTCGAGCGCCCGCTGCGCCGGAATGCGGCGTGCGACGGTGAACGGCACCGCGAGGCCGTCAGGCTCGAAGGACGTGCCCTTCAGCGCGAGTAACGCCCACGGCTCGTCACGACTCAACAGCTCCCACCGAACGGGCACGGTCACGTTGCGCTCGACTTCACCGGTCGTGTCGTCCTTCCGCTCGAACTCAACGACATCGCGCACGACGGCGTCGAGGTCGACGGGCGGCGGGTTGCTCGGGCGCTGGTGGAAGAGACCGTCAGGCATTAGAGACGACCCATCGCCATTCGCGCGGCTTCGAACTCACGCTCCATCTCGATGTCGTCGGCACGCGCCTGGCGCATTCGCTCGATTTCGCCATACGCCCACACGAGTGCCTTGAGTAGTTCATCGCGGGTCAGCGATTCAATACAACGCCCCTTGTAGGTCAGATCAGGCACGCGCCCGCTCCTTCCGCAACTCGTTGCAGCGGTCCGCCCGGGCCGACATGTCGCCCGGCCGCGGCCGCTCGCGGTGGTCGCACTTCAGGTCCCGCATGACGCGCCGCCGATGGTCGCGGCCGGTAATTTCCACCCCGAGCCCTTCGTCGTAGTAGGTGTCCTGCTGCGTCGGGTCGTAGTGCGGCGTCGGACGCAGGATGAGCCGCAACGGCTCCCCGCACCGCTCGCAGCTCTGGGCGTGGCGCTCGGCCATCGGGGCGAAGATTTCCTCTTCGGTCTCGCAGCGCTGGCATTGATAGTCATAAAGAGGCGTGGCACACCTCCCGTTCTTTTCGCCAGCGCGATTGGGCAGCGCGGCGATTCCGCTCTCGGCGTTGGTCGTACGTTTCGGGTGAAGGCGTTCTTCGACGAGCAAGGCACGGATGACATTCGCCGCTACTCGTTCGGCGGGATGGCGGGAACTGGTCGATGTCTTTCACCTGCTGGCACGTGCAGCAAATCTGCTGCGTCCAAGGATTCCCACCGGCCTGCAGAATTCTGAGCCTGCGATGCAGCCTGACGTGTTCGGCTGAATCTTGAAGGACGCACAAGTTGTCGTTCCGCTCGTTCTCTCGGTCCTGGTCCACGTGATGGACGATGGCGCCAGGTGGTAAAGGGCGCCCGAGTACGCGCTCGACAATCTGCACGTATTGGCGTTTTGCTCCCATATTCAGTGCCTCTTCAGCCGTGCGCCGCGCGCCCGGACGCGCGCCAGCGCGATCGGTGACCGTCGGTGGCCGACATGAAACGCGTCGCAGACCGTGCACCAGTACGTTTCGAGGGCCGCCTGACGTTTCGGATGCTCCGTCGTGATTGCCAACATGCCTCGTCGGTGGGCGTCTGCCATTTCGCGCGTCGGGTGCGAAATCTTGTGGTAGGCCATCGTCAGTGCCGTTCGGGCTCGATCCACACCAGCGGATTGCCCGTGAGAATCTGCACGGAGCCGCCCCCCTCGAATTCCAAACACACCCACTCAAAGCCGGCCGTCGTCGCCGGCTCGCGGCGCCACGCCTGAATCTGACCGGTGAAGAACGCCGACGACAGCGCGCCGCCCTTGAACACGGTCTCGTCTCCGGGCGCCGGACTCACCAGCGCAGCCATCACTGCACCACCGTTGCTGGCGGAGGCAACGCGCCAGCGTGACCAGGCAGCATTGGCGGCTGCTTCTGCGGCCCGGCCGTAGCCGTCACGCCAGCACTGCCACCCTCCATCGCTGCGCCAGCCGCAAGCTGCTCCAACTCCGTCATCTTCTGCATGACGCCTTTCAGCTCGACGATGTCGCGCTCGCTGGTGACGCCGTAGAGGTCCAGCGTCTTCCGGAGCAGCGCATCACTGAACGAGAGCATCAGGCGGATGCCGGGATTCGCGATGAGCGCCAGCACCTGGTTCCACGAGGCGCGCTCCGTCTCCTGGACAATGGGCGACAGCGAGTCAAGGGACACCGACACTTCCATGTCGACTTCGCCGAGGTCCTTCGCCGTGATGGCCTGCCACCGCAGCGCGGTCATGAGGACTTCCTCGGGCGTGGCGGTCTGGAGGTCGAGTTGCTGCTTGATGATGAACGGCAGCGTCATGTGCTCGCGCATGTGCAGGAGCATCAGGCGCCCGATCTGCCCGAGCCAATTCCGCACCTTTATGCGGGCAGCCGATTCGCGCAGCCTAGCCCGCGAGTCCATGATGCTGGCTTGGGTCGCGGTGTCGGCGGTGGCCACCTGGCGCTGCTCCCCGCTGACCCCGGAGACCATCGTGAAGTCCTGCTCGGCCATCGCGCCAGACTGCAGGTTCTGCGCGCCGAGCGGCGCGTCCGGCACCGGCTCGATGGGGTGCTCCTTCAGCGACTTCGCAAAGGTGCCGTCGCCGCCGTCCTGAAGCTTCTGCAGTTCGGTGTCCTCGATCGACCCGTCGCGGTACGTGTACTTGCGCTCGAACCGGCGGCGGTGGTTCCGCGCCTGCTCGCGCTGCTCGTTCAGCTCGTCCTGCGGGCTGAGCCAGTCGAACACCACCGGCTTCGGGTAGTAGTGGTTCGGGCGCTCGAGGAACTTCAGGTCGGCGAACGGGACAATCTTCCACGGCTCGCCTTCGAGCAGGAACTTCTGATGCCCATCGGCCAGCACGTGCTTGACCTTCCCACGGAGGTCCCAGAGCTTCCAGACCTTGACCATGCCGTGCTTCGCTTCGAGGTCCTGACTGTTGGCACTCGGGCGGTATTTCTGGTCAATGGTGCCGGTGGATTTCAGATCATCGGTGTTCTTGTACTTGGCGTTGGCCTTCAGGTCGCTGACGTACACCCATTCGAAGTAGCCGACCCAATCGTTGGCGCTGAGGTCGTTCTTGCCTGACAGCGACACCCGGAACGACTCGGCGGGCACGCGCTTCACGTAGATGCGCTCGGTGCCAGGCTGGACGACCTTGTCAGGCTGCAGCGGGCCAGCCTCCGCCTCGCCGTCGGCGCCGGCCTCGGTGGCCGCGTCCTCTGCCTCCGTGTCGACGGTGTTCTCGCCCGCGCCTTCCGGCAGCTCGCCCGCCTTGGTCGGGTCCGACGGAATCAGCGGCTTGCCCGCGTGCGGGTTGTCGAGGAAGTCGGCGGTGTAGCCGACCTCGACGAGCCCGAACCGGAAGTGCGCCTCGTGCACGCCCAGCCCTGTTTCGAGTATGAACTTGACGTCCGGGTCGTCGATGAACGTCTGCACGGCCTGCGTGGCCAGCTTGGCTTCATCGTCGAGCGTCTGGCGGCTCAGTTCGTCCTTGCGCGACGGACGCGGCTCGATCCGGATTTGTGGATTGTCGAAGAGCAGGGACGGCTTCTGCGTCTCGACGGCCGCGGCGGTGATGTTGATGACATACCGCTTGTCGGCGTCGGCCTCGGGCAGCCCGTACCACTGGCGCCCCTCGTAATAGTCCTCGCCGCGTTTGACGGAAAAGCGCTTCTCCCATTCCTCGTACGCCTTGTCGGCGCCGCGGATCTTGCCGAACCAATCCTTAACGCGGTCCTCTTCGCGCTCGTCCTTCGGTGGCGCAGTGGCACGGCGCACGGCCGAGCCCTTCGAGGCGGCCTTCTTCGGCGCGGGCTTCTTAGCCATGTGTCGTCGTCTCCGGCCGCGCGAGTTTTGCTTCCTGCTGCGCCGCATAACGCAGGGCCGCTTCTGGTGTCATGAACCGCCGCGGAAGCCACACGTCTCCTGACAGCACAGGACGCCAATACTTCCCGATGCGAATCGCTGCGGGACCGACGAGGACAGTCCATGTCTTCATCGCGCCCCCCGCACTTGGCGCGACGCCTGCTTCAACAGCCGCGACTGGCCGGCAAACGTCCGCGGGTCGGCATTCGGCGGTGGCTGCCGCGCAACTGGCGCCCGGCTGGCCGTGCCGTAGCGGAGGCAGTTATGGACAAGGAAGCCACCCGCAATCGCGAACGCGTGCGGGGCTGGAACACTCAGGCAGTAGCTATCGGCGGGTTCGCTTAAAACGACGGTCGTAACCTGGGTTGAGCCGCCGAAACCGAACGCTCTTGCAAGCGTTGCTGCAGACGTAACTTCGAGACGCGGCGCCACGAGCCGCCATATATGTTCGGCCGCACTCGCTGCATTCCCGCTCCACGTCGCGGATCCACGTCGCACCGAGGGAGTCGGCAACGTGTTCGCGGTGCCACTGCTTCCCGGCGTCGCTGCCGTGCCATCGCTTAGCAGCGGCCTGCATTGCGGCAACGGCGCGCTCATGCTTTGATCGTTTCGAGTGTCCGCTGAGGTGCGTGAATTCGGCGAGAAGCACGAGGTTGCCATCCCCATTATTGGCCCTGTCGCCATCGACGTGATGGACATGGTGGCCAACTGGCACAGGGCCGTGATGATGCTCCCACACTGCGCGATGAAGCCGCTTCCCATCGCGCTGAAAATAGAAGCCGCAGAGGTAGTACCTGAGTCCCTTGAAGGATTGAATGGTCCGAGATATGACCACTGGTTGCATTGCGCTATGGTATCACGACTCGTGAGCGCGTCGGCACGTTTCCAGCCATCGCTTGTCAGAATCAAATGATCCGGCGTGCAGCGGAACGCGCCTTCGCGCGTCTCAACGCGAACCATTGCGCTCCCACTCCGGTAACGGCGGCAGTCCGTATACGGCTGCCACCCTGCCAGCGTCCAGATGTCGCTCTCGGTTCCAACCAGCGACGCAATCGGCTGCCACCCGTCGCGCGTGAGCACAGTCGTGTCGCCAGCGAGGCAGTCATACCCGTGGTCGGCAATGTTCTCGTCGCGCTCGTCGCTGAACACCGGGCGCCCCATCTCGGTCCCGAGCTTCTGGCGCCGCTGCGCCCTGGTCTCACGAAGCGCGTGCATGACGCCCTGCGGGTACGCGTCCGTCCGCACGATGAAGAACATCCGCGGCGCGCCGCGCTCCTTCGTGTAGGGGTGGATGCGCTCCGGATCGATGCGGAGGTATTCGTTGATGCGGTTGCGGGTGCCGAGCTCGTTGTTGTCGGCTGGCTCCCAGAAGATGGCGGTCTCAGCCGGGCTCTCGCGCTTGTCCTCGTACTCGTCGGCCACCGACCAGCGACCGCCGTGCTTCTGCATCGTCTTGTTGAAGATGCTCGGGTCGGCCTGATTGAAGGTGTACCGCTCACCCTGCGACAAGGTCGTGATCTCGCGGCGGTGATACGAGATGAGCTGATTCGGAACGTAGTACTCGCGGAACCAGAACATGTTGCCCTGGCGGTCGATCGCCAGCCACAGGCAGCAGGTCGGCGCGGAGTCGCCGTGGTCAAGGAACCGGTGCAGCGTGCACGTCTCCCGCAGCAACGTGAGAAACGCGTCGGCCTGCGCCTGGTCCTCCAAGGTGATGAGCGACCGCTTGTCGACGACGTGGATAGCGCCTTCCGGGAGGCCCCAGATGCCCTCGACGTACCGTCGGCGGAACGCATCATCCTGCGCAAGCAGATGCGCGCGGTTCTGCGCCGGCAGGAACTTGTTCTCGAGCGACGGCATGTGAAACAGCCGGTACCCGAGGTCGTGATAGCTCACGAGCTTGCCGGTCGGTTGGCCCGTCGTCAGGTCAAGGTCCGGCAGGCGGCGGTCGTAATGCTCAGGGCTTTCGGGATGGAAGCGCCGATACAGCCAGTGCAGCTCGGTGTCCGGGTTGCACGTCAGCATCGGGTAGGTCGGCGGCGTCGGCTTGCCGGAGACAGGATGCCGCCAGCGCCACGGGCGACCGGCGGCATCTTCCTCATCGAGCAGCCATTGCGGCACCTCCGCCTGGTCCCACCGGCCAAGGCGCCCCATGAGCGTGTCGAAGATTTCCTCGGCAGTGTCTTCCGCCTGGTCGCCGAGGAACCAGTTGATTTCGAGCCCCTTCAGGATGTCTTCGAGCTCCGGATTGTCGAGCCCGAGCCAGAGAATCTCTGATCCGTTGTTCAACCGGGTCAGGCCCTCCATGCGGTTCCATCCGGCATCCGGCGCGCTGTACGCCGACGGCGGGCAGATTTTCTTGAACGTGGCCATCGTCGTCGCGCGGAGGTCCTTGGCGACGGACCGGAAGATGAGCCCGCGGTTACGCGGGAACACATCCGAGAGCCAGAGGCCCTTCAGGCAGCCTTCGTAGGTCTTGCCGGAGTTGTGATTGATGAAGCCGTGCGCGAGGTAGTTATTCCAGACGGGCACGTGCACGTCATAGAATTCACCCTCACCCAAATCCACCACTTCCACGATATAATCAAGGCATGAAAGAGCGTGGCCAGCTAGTGCCGTTCCTTGTCCAAATCCGCCATCTCGCAGAACAAGGCTTGACGTGTCCAGAGATTCAGGAGCGCCTCCGGCTCCCAGTCGAGCCTGAGCAAGTGCGCCGCTTCTGTCATCGTCATGGCTTCCCGGTGCAGAACCGAGGCGCGCAGCCTGGAGCGAAGCATCGAGACTGGAAGGGCGGCCGGACAATCGATAAGGACGGCTACGTGCTGGTGCAATGTCCGCAACATCCGCACGCAAACGCCGCAGGCTATGTGCGCGAGCACCGACTGGTGATGGAAGCGGCCATCGGACGATTTCTCGAGCCGACCGAGGTCGTCCATCACGTTGACGACGATCACCAGCACAACGCGATTGAGAACCTGCGCCTGTATTCAGGAAACAGTCAACATCTCGCTGAGACACTGAAAGGGAAATGCCCAGAGTGGACGCCAGAGGGTCGACGTCGGACACTCGAAGGCGTCCGGCGCGGGCATCGGAACGGGTCATATCGCCAGCACTTGACCAACCTGAGTCGGTCAAAAACCGGTGGGCGGAAGTAACCACGATGGACTTCCCAGACCGCGTTCGAATCCGATAGAGCCGCGCCACGCCCTTCCGAACAGGTGCACTCGCGCGCACCCACGCGAACCCGTCGCCCGTCCACGCCAACACGATCGGCTGACGACCAGTGGCGGCGAGTTGCGCAAACGTCCACTCCCGTGCCGTCTCCGCATCGAAGATCCGCGTATCACCGGCCACGCAGCCGAAGCCCCCGGACGCGAGCTGCGGGAACGGGCCGTACTTGAACGCGGCGTGCTGAACGGGCGAGGCCCAATCAATCGTCTGGGTCTCGACGACGCCGGCCGCGCCCAACCGTCGCTGCGAAGGGACTGCGGTGGTCGCCATCAGCAGGACCAGGAGGACAACATTCACGCGTCGCCTCCCGCGTCGGCCGCGGCGAAATACCCGACCACGGCCTCGAGCGCGTGCAGCGCACAGTCGGCCGTCACCGGCTGCCAGACGTCGATCCCCATCGCGTCCGGTGTCGAGCGCCGCTCGACGACGGGCGCGCTGCCCGCCTTCGGGCTCCCGGTGACGACACGGAAGCAGCCGTTGACCGTCTCCGCCTGACAGAGCACCTTCGGCATCACACGACTCCCTCGATGCCGGACAGCGCCTCTTCCCACCCGTCAATCGCCGACAGCAACGACTCTTGCGGCAAGTTCAGACCGTCTGCCCACTTCCGATGTTCTGCAACGACATTCCGCATGTCGACGACCGCGTCCAGGACCGCCTTGACCGCAGCGCGGTGCTTCGACCGCTCGTTGTGGAGCTGCACGGCGAGTTCGCCGAGCGCGATGCCGCACTGCTCGAGGATGGCGCGATGGGGATTGTTCGCAGACATCCGCCCGTGGGCAGCGGTGATGTCCTGAATGAGCGCCCCGACCGACCGGAAGCCAGCATCTGGGGCCTGCGGTCGATCAGGGGCGGTCGACGCCGCGCGAGCGTCGATCACTGGAGCACCGCCGCGACGAGCAGCGCCAGGCCAGACCAGAGCACCAGCCCAAGCACCAGAATCCCCGCGGCCGCGAACATCACCGCCCGGTCCGCGCGCTTCATGTCGTCCTCGTTCACCGCTTGCCGACCGCGCCGGCGCCGACCGCGTCGGGCTGATTCACCTGCGCCAGAATCGACTCGTCCGCGACGAGTGCCGGATGGACCGAGATGTAGAGCCGCCCGGGCTGCAGGTTCACCCACGCGCGCCCGACCTGTTCCGCCTTCTCCGCGCTGGACGCCAGGATGTTGACTTCCTGCATCCCGCGGATGCCCTTGAAACGGAGGGTGTAGAGCGATTCGCCATTCTTCAGCGCGTCGAGCAGCGTGCGCTTGGCCGCCTTCGCGGGCGCGCTATTGCCGCTGCTCGCAGCCGCCGCGTTCGCCTCGGTCGCGGTCATCTTCGTCGGATCTTTCTCGTCTGCCATGTGCCGCTACGTTCCTGCGCCGCTCACATCAGGCCGGGCATCCGCTGGCAGCGCGAACAGCGGAACCACGTTCGGGGTCTCCCCCTTGTCCTTCAACATGCCGAGGTGCTTCGCGATCGTCGTCAGCGCCCCCAACTTGTCCACGGTCTTCACCTTGTGGACGTACTCAACCTCGCCGTCGCCGATGTTCTTCGTCACGACCTCGATGCCGGCGAGGCACGCCGCCGTGTCGTCGTCGAGCTGGTCGGGCGACTTCAGGAAATACCCGCCGCTGACCTTCGAGCCCGCGATCGCCGCCGCGGCCTTCCAGGCGGCCTGCACCGCCGCCGGCAACTCGGCGAACGTCGGCGCCTTCGTCGCGGAGTCCGCATTGGCCGACGCGTACATCTGCTCGGCCGTCATCTCGCCGCGGCCCTGCCGTTCCTCGAACAGCTTCCGCAAGTCCGCAAACCCAATGCGCCCGAGTTCCTTCAGCACGCGGTCCTGCGTAATCTGGTGCCGCTCGGCCAACGCCTGGCGCGCCGCCGCGAGCGCCCGGGCGACTCGATCCTTTCCGAGCAACCGCGCCGCATTCGTCGACGCGGTGTCCGCGGTCTTCACGCGGAACCCAGCGTCGCGGTAGCACTCGCCTTGGGTTTTCTCAGGGAAGGTAACGATTTGATGGACGAAGAGTTCTTCACGGCGCGTGAGCGCCCACTTTCCGAGTGGTTTCGCTGGCGTTTCGGGCGGATTGGCGCGCGGATGTTTCCGGGGACGTCCGCCCTTCTTCCCGTTTTCGCGTGAGGCTTTGCCAGGCACGTGATTTAGGTTTCTAGGTTTTCGTAAGGTTTACGAGCCGCAAAACCTACGTGAGCCGAGAATACGGCTCAGATCAGGAAGGTGTTACCGATTATGTTGATGATGTCGATGATGCGTGTTCCATGTGGAACGTGAAACGCTACGAGGCGAGCCGTCGACGTGCCTGATACGCGACCAGCGCGCTCACCGCAATGCGGTAGACCTTGCCGTCCTGCGTGGCTTCGAGGTCGCCCTGCTCGATGCGGGCCTTCACCGTCCGCTCATCCAAGCCGAGGAAGTCAGCGGCCACGGTGAGGTTCACGAATTGCCGCGGGTGCGTGTCCGGGTTGGTGATACGTGGCTCCGGCCGACGCTTGCGAGACTTCCGTTCTTCGCGGACCGAGGTTCGAACGATGTCGCGAGCGCGGTCCTCAAGACTCATCGCCATCTCCACGCTGCGCCTGACGCTCCGCCTTCGACCGGCCGTCGGTGTCGCGCGTGCCCCTGCACTTCGGGAAGTCCTTGCACCCCCAGAACCGCTGGTTCTTCTCGCGATTCAGGCGAGACACCATCTCGCCGCCGCACTCTGGACAGCGCACGTTCTCCGGCTTCATCTCGCCTCCCCAATGTCGGTGAGCAGCGATTGCATATTGAGGCACGACCGAGGTCGAATCTTCAATTCCTGCGTGCAGAACCGAGACACGGGATTCGGGAGAAACTTCCGGTCGGTAATCAACTGCGTAAACTGTCCCGGCCTGGCGACACAGACGACGTTGACTTTCCAGTGCCGTTCGACATCTCGCACGAATTGATACGTTTCCGGTCGCTCCTTGCCCGTGTCCGCGAACAGCACGTAGACGTGAGGCTGGAGCCCTTCGTCGAGAATCCGGCGCAGCATGTAGCCGCTCGTGCGGCCACCGCTGAACGAGATCACCGCCGGTCCCTCAATCTGAAACAGGCTCATCGTCTACGGCTCCCCTCCCCTTACAGCGTTCGTGCGGCCATGGCCTGCGAGTGCCGGTAGAACGACGTGTCCCACCCGTAGAGGAAGGCTTCAAGCGCCGTGTAGCCAGTCGCAGAGAGCGCCAACCTACGCTCACGGATGAATCCTCGCCCTAATCGAAAGTTCAATTCTCGTGGCATCGTCTACGACTCCCCTCGTCATGGCATCGCCTCCCAGCCCTCAGGCAACATCGACGGCGGCTTGCTGGAAGTCTAAGAGTTCGAGACGGGCCACGAGCCGGCTAAACCTGTTCTAGTTCCGGTTCGAGAATGTCGTTGATGTGCATCTGCGTCATAATCTCATCAGGAATCTGGCAGAAGCGGAAGCTCGTCGGCACGTCGGCAATTTTGCAGGACGTGCCATAAATACGGAACGGCCGCTTTAGCGACGACGCGGTCACTTCGGAAGCTGCGCCTTCGAGATCGGCGCGTGTGACTTCGCTCTTATCCGCACCTTTCCAGACGAGACAAATGGCTTCGCCGCGCGGATTCTTCCCGATGACGTACGTATGGCCCGTCAAGCGCGTAATGGATTTCCCGCGTCCGGTCTCGTCGGATTGGCAGATCAGATTCGCGAGCGCGTCACGTTCCAAGCCAATGATCGCACCACGATCCAGCTTGCGGCCGGTCTGGTAGAACATGAAGCCGTCGTCGTAGCCATCCGCCTTGATCGCACGCTTGACACGTTCGGCGGTCAACGTCCGGCAGAACCGATCCTTCCCGTTCTTGCCGCGACCTTCCTCGATCAAAATAAAGCGGCGTTTCCCGCCATCTCGGTTGTTGAGGCGAAGGACGGCTTCGCCGGTCGTTCCGCTGCCGGCGAAAGCGTCCAAAATAATGCTGTCGCGCTCTGAAGCAAAGCCGATCAACCTCTCGATCAGATCAACGGGCTTCGGGTTCTTGAACACGTCTCGTGATCCGAAGAGCCGTTCAAGGTCGTTTGATCCCGCTCGTGCGTCCAGTTGGATGACGCTTCGCAACGGGAAATCCACTTCGTCAAGGTAAACCTTGAGTTGGGGAATGCGCTTTTCGTCTTTCCCGAAGAGAATCCGACCGTCACGCATCAATTCTTTGAACCGGGCTTCGGTAAACCGCCAACCCCAATACGGTTTCGCGCACGGCTTCTTCGTGACCGGGTGGATCACGTCGAACTTGTGTCCGGGCTTGCCGGGGTTGTCCAGATTGCGGCGAGAGACGAAGGGGCCGTGCTTGTCTACGTGTCGATAGCGAGCCAGATCGCCGAGAAAATCGGCGTGTTCTTTGACGAATGCGCTGAAGCTCTTTTGTAGCGCCTTCGGAGTCGGCGCATCTTTTTTGATCTGTGCATACGTTTCAAGCATCAGCCGTTTGGCTTCGGTGTCCGGGTTCTTCCATTCACTCGGAAGTGTCGCCTTCGACTTCGCGTAGCACAGAATATATTCGTGCTCGATTGCGACGTTCGTCGGATTGTTATCGGTTGCGCTTTTCCAGACGATGGTGCCAACCCAATTTTCCTCGCCGAAAATCTCGTTGAGCAACAGCCCGAGTCGAAATAGCTCGACATCGTTGATGCTGACGAAGATCACGCCGCGATCAGCGCGAAGCATCTCCCACAGCATGTACAGACAGGGGGCCATGACGTTGAGCCATTTCGTGTGTCGGCCGCCGTCTTCATTCGTCACGTAGACGGCATCGCTGTCGTCGGCGTCGGGATCGTGAAATCGCTTGTCGCTGTAGCGGAAGTCGTCTTTCCCGAGGTTGTAAGGCGGATCGATGTAGACCACATCGACGGCTCCGGCGTAGCGGCTCTTGAGAGACGCCATCGCTTGCACGCTGTCGCCTTCGATGATCAGGTTGTCGTCGATCTTGCCGACCGACAGCTTCGCGACGGGTTCAAGAATGCGGGGCGTCGGAATGCGTTGGCGGTATGCGCGCCTTCCTTCCCATTGCAGAAAAATACCGCGTGCTGAACTCATGCAGGATCTCGGTCGGGTTGAAGGCGGAGCCGGCGGCTCGACTGTCGCTGCCGCTCGGCGGTTGCCAGTCTGACGCCAGCTCGCTCGCGTGAACATCGCCCAGGCGCCAGCCTCAATCTGATGGGGAATTATATACATGACTCCCTCGCGTAGTATGGCACATATTCACCTGTCCGCTTCGAGGACGCGCTGCGCGATCCACTCGGCGACGTTGACCGTAACCGCGTTTCCTAACTGCCGATACCGCGGGGAGTCTGAACAAGTGCAGAAACTCGACCCTCGATACCCTTCGCCACACAGGCACGTCCAACCGTCCGGGAAGCCCTGTAGCCGTTCGCATTCGAGCGGGGTCAACCGACGCACGCCGCCGGGATATGTCGTGTTGTGGGCCTGCCCTGTGCCTCCGGGGTCCGCCCTGAGCGCGAATGCGACCAGCGGATCATTGCCGTCGCCGCGCGGGGAGCTATGGCCGTGATGCCCCAGACTGGCGCTCAGGGTCGGAATCAGCGTGTCCGTGTCGTCGTCGTGCCGTTTGTGCATCGAGCCGACAAGCGCGCGCTCTCTCTCTGGGACGATCAAATGGCCCGCCTGAGCGTCGTTATCATCAGGTCCGCCACCAACCGGGCAGAGTGCGCTCACGTAGTTACCCGGCCCTTGGCTGGTGTTCCGGCCGTTGTCTCGGAGCGTGTAGGCAATGCTCTGCGTTCGCCCTGCCCGCAACGAATAGCCGACTTCCTCGCTGATGTTCATTCCGACAGGCCCGCCGCTGGCATGGCTCCGGTTCGTTTGGTCGCCGTCCGCCGCGCCCGCGTGGGAGCCGATCGCGTACGTGATGTAGGGGTCTTCCATGTTGACGCCAATGCCGTGAGAGCGGCCTCTAAGTGTGGCGGCAACACGCGCCCGCGTTTCTGCGCCCGTCTGAGAATCCCCGCCGCCGCTCTCGGACTCAAAAAGAACCGTTTCGGCACCATCACCGAGTCTTCGAGCACAGAGGACAATGAACACGCGGCGCCGACGTTGGGCGACTCCGAAATATCGGCTGTCCAAAATCCGGTAGGCCCGTCGAAACCCGAGGTCGGCCAGTGCCGACAGGACGGTGTGAAAGTCTCGCCCGCCGTGAGAACTAAGGAGCCCTGGTACGTTTTCGAGGACTGCCCATGTCGGTTTGAGTTCATCGATAATCCTGACTGCTTCCCAGAACAACCCCGTTCGCTCGCCGCCGAGTCCTTTGCGCTGACCGGCCACGCTCACGTCCTGACACGGAAACCCGCCGCAGATCACGTCTACCCGTTCAACGGTCGCCGCTCCGACAGTTCGCACGTCGTCATACAGGCGCGCTGTTGGGAACCGAGCAGAGAGCACGGCCTGGGCCTTCTTGTCCTGCTCGGCTTGCCATCGAACCTCGAAACCGTTGCGCTCGAAGCCCAAGTCAAACCCGCCAATTCCAGCGAACAAGCTGCCAACGGTCAGCATGTCATTTCACTTTCGCAATCTTCGCGGCTCGCCGTTTCCGTCGTCGTGCGGGTTTCGATTTCGCTTTCGGTCGATACGCAAGCACGATGTCTGCCACGGCGTCCAGCGCCTTCAGTTGCTTCAGTTTTGGCATTCGGTCAACCCCGCATAGGTCAGGCGCTTGCCGACGACGCCATCCACGAACGAATCCAGCCGGTCCAGCGTGTGAACCTTGACGTTCCCTTCGTTCAGCCGGAACGTAAATTCATCCACGTAGCGGGCCAAATGCTTCGGGCTGGTGTGGTGATAGACGCCGAGAATCCCGCGCTTCAGGACGGCCCAGACGCTTTCGATACTGTTCGTGCTGACCGGCCCGCGCGCGTACTCGCCGATGGTGTGGTTGATGGTGTCGTGCTGGAAGAACAGGCCGTCCAACCCCTCGAAAATCGCGTGGTCGTCCGTGTAGAGCGTGGAACCGGGCTCGACGTTCGCGTGAATCTCGCCGTGCAGTTCGTCGAAGGTCATCTGCTGCGACGGCTTGGCAACCGTGCGCCCGCCGCGTTCCCGCATCCCGAGCACGGCCGTTTTGCCGACTGGCCCGCGTCCAGCGTGCAGCTTCTTGTGCGCGTGCTTGTTCCCTTCGAGCCCGCCGACGAAGCACTCGTCAATCTCCACGATGCCGCGCAGCTTCTTCAGGTTGCGCCCGCCGCAGGCTTCGCGCAGCCGATGGAGCAGGAACCATGCCGTCTTTTGCGTCACGCCGATTTCCTTGGCAAGCTGCAAGCTGCTGATGCCCTTGCGCGCTGTGACGAGCAGATACATCGCGTACAGCCACTTGTGCAGCGGAACGTGCGACCGCTCGAAGATGGTCCCCGTCCTGACCGTGAAGTCCTCGTTACAGGCGTTGCAGCGGTAGTACCCGCCCTTCCGCGTCGTGATGCGCTCACCAGCCTTACAGACCGGGCAGACGACACCAGCGGGCCACAGGCGCTTTTCGAGGTAGACCCGCGCCGACTCGGCATTCGGGAACCGCTCGAATAGTTGAAATGTCGATATGGTGCTCTTGGACATGAGACGATTCTACGTCAAATCAGCCACGGGAGTCAAGTATATAATTCCCTTCAATTTGCCGCCGAGATAGTTCCGCTCTTCGAGCTGGTGCGGGCACACCTTGCACCGGCGCGGCGCGAACGGTCGAAACCGCTTGCCCCCACAGGCGCGGGAGCACGCCCGACAGCCCCGCCGCACCTGCTCGCGTGTAAGGGCCTTCGGGCAGGCCCGGCAGATGACGCTCGTGTGCTCCATCACTCGTCGCCTCCCACCTGACGCGCGCGCACGTCCTCACCTGGCTCCGCGTGGAACCCGAACGACGAATTGGGCGGCTTGAACCCGCCATGCTCCAACGCGTGTGTCTCGCACAGCACGGTCTGACGCCAGCTCGCTCGCGTGAACATCGCCCAGGCGCCAGCCTCAATCTGATGGCCGCCTTCATCGCACACCAGCCCGACGCGGACCTGCGACCACTTCCGCGACACCGACGAGCGCGAATGGCGCCGCGCCGTCACGCGGTCTCCTGACGGCGTCGTAGTCCCGCCCGAAACAGTGCGGAGTCCACGGCCTTGCGAACGGTGCTGCTGTCGTAGGCGACGTGCATCGTCGCGCACCGGCTTTTCGTGGCTTCAATAAGGTCGTCTTCGGGGACGCCGAGCGGGATCAGGTCCTTCGCGACGATCGCCGTGATGACTTCCACGTTCGCATCAGGGTTCTCGTGCTCAACGGACGCGAGCGGCGGCGCAGCCGCAGCTTTTTCTTGTTGATGTTTCTGGGTACCTGATCCTTGAACTTGTACTGATTGATGTACTTGTACCTGTACTGGCTTACGAGCCCCTTTCGAGCCGCTACTAAGCCCCTTCTGAGTCCCTTGCAAGCTGTGAATAACCTGTTGAAGTGGCGGCCCGATTCTGCCATCCGCGAGCCGCAACGTCGCGTGATAGCGATCGAAGAACGGCGCCAGGAACGGGTTGCTCTTCGCGGACACGTAGAGCTTCACCACCGCCTTGTGCTTGTTGTCGCCCTGGTTGATGGTCTCCGCCGGCTCCAGGCCGAGCCTGATGCGAGCCATCTCCCGGACCCACACGTGCTCGGTCCCCATGTCGTACGTCGCGTAGGAGACCTCCTGCAGCGCGTGGAATGCCTTCAGGATGTGAGCCCGCGACCGAAGCACTGACAGCTCGCGCTCGAGGAACACGAGCGGCAATTCATAGAGGCCGATCATGTTTGCGTGCCGGCAGCTCGCGAGGTACGCGGCGAGGATGACCGCATCGCGGCCCTTCTCCTGCAACTGACGGCCGGTGGTGCCTTCCCAGAAGCGCGGGAACAGCACGCCATACTGTTCACGCACCGACGACCTCCAGTTGTGCCTGCACGTCGCGTAGAAGGCTTGGCGCCGGAGACCACAACCCTTGAGCGCCGTTGACAGTGATGGGATGCGGCAACCGACGGATATTTGCCAGCAACCAGCAGAACGGCCCGAGCGCGTGCTCGTGGCCTCGAAAGCGTTCAGGCAGGTTCTCCACATTCACGCAGCCGACGAGCTGCGCCACGGCGATAACGGCGCCGAACGCCATGCCAGGGTATTCGCGCACGTCGTCAGGGTCGAGCCATTCGCGAGACTTGCCGGCGTGGATCACCCAATCGAGTTTTCTGACTGCCGGCCGTTCCGCTCCCTGGTCGCGTTGCCCGGAGGCCTGTGGACTTATACCGGCGTGGCCTTTGCCGCTTGAGAGCTGCGACCCGTGCTCAAGGCACGTCCCCGTCTGTCCGTGAGTGTTCAGAGCCCTTCTGGGGTTGTCGGAGTCACCGGCAATCAGAAAATTGGAAAGGTCTAGCGCCCCCAGCAACGGCTCCGCGCTGATGAACCGCACCGCCGCCGGTGTCTGCAGCAGCAGCGGGATCCGCTCGTCCGCGTGCTTCTGGTCCTCCACGGAGACGCCGAGCCACACGTTTGACAGCGGTGCCATCCCAACAAGGTGTTCTCCAGATGGCCCGGGTAGCGTGTAATCACCGCCGAATTTCTGGCAATAGCCGCGCATCCGCACCGCCCGCTTCGTCAGGGGATGCGTGATGGCCTGCAGCGCGTCATCGAGCGCCGCGATCGCGTCGGCGCCGTGGAGCTCGGTGCCGGTCTCACCAGGGGGGAGCGGTTCGACGTTCATCTGTGCCTCCGGTCCAGGGCGACCAGCTCGTCGCGCTCCGCCTTGGTGACAACCTCATTCCCAGGCTCGCAGAACCACGGTTCCTTCGCCCACAGGAACCACGCCGGCGGCGCCGAGTCCTGCTGGCCCTTCCCGTCGAGACTGCGAAAGTTCCAGCGCGGGAGCACGATGATGCGCGTCGGCGGATGCTCGGCCAGCCACGGACCGCGGTCGTCGGTCGGCTCAATCCACGTGATGCGCTGCAACAGCACCAGGCCGATGCTGGCGGCCTCCAGGGCGAGCTGCGCGATCTCGAACGTGACGTCGAACGGAGGGTTCGTCAGCACGACGTCGAGTCGTCCGGTGCGCGCGAATGCGCGCCACGTCTCGGGCTGCGTGGCGTCGAGCAGGAACTCGGGCACGAATGTCCCGCGCTCGACAATGTCGTTCGTCAGGATGTCGAGCCGAGGATCCAGCGCGCTGACAATGGCGCCGTCGCCGGCACACGGTTCGACGTGGCGGCCGCCCCAATCCTCCAGCGGCCGACGGCGCAGGAGCGCACGTGTCATCCACGCGGGCGTGCGATAGAAGTCATCCTTATGGCGCGCGGTGGGGTCGACGCCGTCGAGACGGTAGTGCGCGACCTGGTCGCGCTTGAGATATCCCTCGTCGAGCATCCACGCGATGACCGCGTCGAGGTCCCCTACGACGTGCGCGACGTCCGCCCACTGACACAGCTCGCGGAACCGCGCCTGTTCCGGCCGCAGACGGCCACCACTGGCCTTCGCCTCGACGAACAGCAGCACCCACCGCTGGCGCGTACGTGGCGGCAGGAACGCCATCACGTCGGGAATGCCGGGCGTCTGCCGCGTGCCCATGTGGTGGTCCTTCCGTGAACGCTTGGTGCCGGCTTCCCACACTTCGCCGCCGACGTTCCTGATCAGGGCGACGATGTGCCGCTGCACGGCGCTCTCTGGAATGCGGTGCGGGCGGGGCCGTGACACACGACCCCCACGACCGGCCTCTGTTCCGAACGCGCCGCTACGGACCCGCATCTCGATGAAACCCCGTTACGCCAGGATGGCGACTGTCGACAGCGCCTCGACGCGCAACCAGCGGGCGATGCGCTCGACTGCGTCGATGCGCCACGCGACGCCGTCCGCCTCGAACAGGCCAGCCGTCACGGTCCCCGTGCTCGCGCCATTGACGCGAAGCACAAAGAGCGACGCTGGCTGCTCGACTTCACGGAAGGTGCGGAAGGGCCTCAGCGTGACGGGATTTGGAACCTGCGCCTCACTGACGAGCGCGATGCCCGCCTTTGCCGTGACGGTCTGGGTGATTCCATCGTCGGCGAGCGTTTTCACGCCTTCGTGCTTGACGGTACCGAACAGCCGCAGGACAGCTTTGAGCTCGTCGGTGTTCACGAACCGCGTCATCAGCCCGACGATGAACTCGTCGAGCGCCATGAACTTGCCGAGGAATCCGTCGGTGAGGTTCTGAGCGGTCGCCTCGACGTACGTCTCTCGGTTACGGGCCCGCTCCTGGAGCGGCCCACTGAGGCGCACGATCTGCGGGCTGACGACGTGAATGACGGTCTTCTCGAGCGCCACGCCGTCGCGGTTGGCCACGACGTAGTCGCGGACGGCGGCGAGGGTATAGACCTTCAGCGCCTCAGCGGTTGGCCCGGGGGCGATAAGTGACTTCGGATCAACGAGCGCCCAATCATCAGGACGCGCGATGAACCCGTCGTCACCGGGCTGTATTGTTTGCGGGCTCCGAAAGCCGTCCCGCAGTTCTCGAACTGCCTCACCGTCCATCACTGCTCACCGTCTTTCGTCGGAAAGGCCGAGACGGTGCCGGTCGCAGCAGCCGGTTTCGGCGGGTCGAAGAGATTCGATTGCCGCGGGTCGTTCTCGACGGCAATCAACTTGCCTCCCTGCCGCCACATAAAGAGCTGCGTGGAGACCTTCACGATGCCGGCGAGCTTCGACGTGCACGTCAGCTCGACATCGGCGATGTCGCGGTCACGATTCGGTTTCAACGTGACGTTGATGGAAATGGACCGTTTGGCCTTCTCGTCCGTGTTCGGGTCCGCGATGTTGGCCAGCACGCGGTTCAACTCCGCTGTAAACAGTTCGGAGAGCGCGCCCCCGCCAAGCGTGTCGAGCGTTACACCCTGCTGCATGTCGGTCACCGTTCCTTCTGTAGCGGTTCGATCTAAAGTGCCGGTCTCTCCCGGCTGTCACACTCACTTTCACGAAGGGGTCGTGCTCGACATCAGCCCTTCGCGCCGCAGCGTGTCGCGTGTGGTAAATCGCTAGTCGCCTTCGGTGGGCAATGTCTCGCCCGCCTGATCCTCGGCTGGCTCCGTCGTTCCAGGATTCGGTTCAACCGTCGGTTCGCCGACCGGCGTGTTCAGGCTTTCCTCTGCTGCCGCGTTCTGCTGTTCCTCGTTCATGTGCCGCTTCCTCGCTTCTGCCATTGGGCGCGACATGCGCCCGGCCTCGTTAGGCCGCCCCTGGCGGCCGTGATGTCACGCGCTCCGGCGCAGCGACCAGCCGTGTGCCGGTGTAGCCGCTGTCGTCACCGCCTCGGAACGAGAGCCGACGAGATCCCATCCCGGCGTCTCGTGGCCGCAGCTCGTGCACCGCATGCACAGACGGCCGGTCTCGAAGTGCAGGAGTGCGTCGTGTCCGTTCGTCAGCCCGCAGCACGCCTGTCGCAGGCGCGTTCTCAACGAGCTGACGCGGGCGCGCAGGATCGGCATACCCATCGGTCTCTCCTTCGCGTAGGCTCGCGTCGACGCGCCGAAAGAGCTGCAGCGCGGTGGCGCAGAGCGCGATGTACAGGCCCACGAGCACAAAGGCGGTCGGTTCATACGCGGCGAACCACTGCCTCACTATCTCGACCGTTTCGCGCATGGATCTCTCCCGTTCAGAAGGTCCAGCCAGAATTCAGTTGTCTTTGGGAACGAGCCAGTTCCCGGGTCGGCTGCGATTTGCCGCGCACAGCCAGCGCGGCCTTGCACCGTCAAATCAATTCGGAGGGTCACGCCCCATTCGGCGCCGGCTCTCAGCCTTTCTGCGTGACGCGTGGCTGGCCGTTGTCTCTGCCGACGATGAAGCCTCCGAAACTTGGTTGCAGGCCCGAGAGTCGAACTCGGCACGTCGGGCTTATGAGACCCAACAGGGCACCGGCCCGCCTGCGGTCACGCCGCCGCCGTCCCGCGTCGCTTTCGCTCGCAGGTCTTGCACTCCGAGTTCACCCAGCCGTTCTTCCGGCGATAAAACTCGGTCAAATCCTTCGGGAGCTTGCACGTTGAGCACAGCCACTGCGTCCAGGGGTTCCCGCCGGCACGCAGCACGCGCCTTCGCCGGTGGAGGGACTTGTGCTCCGAGTTGTTTTCCAAAATCACAAGGTTGTCGTTGCGGTTCTCCGCCTTCTCGTCGTTCACGTGATGCACGACAGCGCCAAGTGGTAACAGACGCCCGAGCGCCTTTTCAGCGACGACGATGTGCTCAAAGACAGAACCGTTGGTCGTAGCGCGTGGATGCTCAGGCGCGAAGAGCAACACGTACCCGCCAGTGGACAACCGCCTTCCAGGTGGACTCGGGCGGCGCGTCTGATGCCCCTTCAGGAAACGTCGCGGCTCTCCCTTGACATCACCAGTGCGAGAATTCGCGCACTCGGCAATCCTCGTCGACTGACCACAGCCGCAGCAGCACAAGCCTGTCGGGCTGATCACGCGACCCTCCGAAGGACTTCGGGCTGGCCGTCGCGCACGACGATTTGCGTGTCGGCCAGCGCCGCTGCGTCGAGGTTGTGGGAAACGTAAAGAATGTGGTGAAAGCCGCCGAGGTCGAGGAGACGCCGGAGCATCGCGACATAACGCGTCGCGTTGTCAGGATCGAGCGCCCCCAAGGTTTCGTCTCTCCAACACGTGCGGATTGGGGCGACGTTGCGGCTGTTCACATACAAGGCCAGCGCGGCCCGTAGCGCCTCGTCGACAATTACTCTCTCGCCGCCGGAGAGGTCCGCCAGATCGCGGCTGTCGCCGCCGTGCTCATTGTCAAAAATGCGAAGCTCGAAGCACTCCTTGAGCCCCTTCTTGTCCGCGCGCTCTTCCTGGGTGACGAGCTCCACGGAGAACCGCGGGCCGAAGCACGCCGTGAGCAGGTCGTTGGTCAGGTTCGAGACGGTCGGCCCGGCCGCCGCGATCTCCAGCGTCGGCAGCCCGTCCCGGCCGAACGCTTTGACGAACACGTTCCAGCAGAGCAACCGGTCCTCGACCTGGCGCAGCCGGTCCAGGACCGACTGCAGTTCCGCTCGCTTCGCCGCCAGCGCGGTCCGTTCACGGGTCAACTGGTCCTTGCGGACCGCGAGCCCGGCCAGCGTGGCTTCATTCGTGGTCCAGGCGACACGCGCGGACCCCAGTTCCTCGTCGAGCACCTTCAGCCGGAGCGCTGCCGGCGCCAGGGTGTCGGCCTCCTGCTCGGCCAGGGTGAGCGCCTGGTGCGCCTGCGACGACGCCTCCAGCAGCGTCTCGCGCCGGACCGCCAGCTCCGCACACCGGGCCTCGAAGCGGCGTTCGATGTCGGCAAAGGTCTCACCGTGCTGGAGGTCGACGGCCTTCCGCTGCGCCTCGATGTCCGCGAGGCGACCGACGAGCGCCGCATCCTCGTTGTCGAGCACGCGCTGGTATTCGGTGATGCGCGCTTCCGTGGCGGCCAGCTCCGGCTCGTATTTCGCCAGCGGTTCGAGCCCCTTCAGCCTGGCGTCGACCTGCGCGATGGCGATGAGGACGGCTTTGATGTCGGTCTGCGCCGCGGTGACCTTGTCGGTCCAGAGCGCCACGCCTTCGCGCAACGTGGCGACGTGCTGCACCTGCACTTCGAGGTCAGGAATCGAGCCCTTGTCGGCCGCCGCCTTGGCGACGAACTGGCACGGATTCTCACCGCCGCACTGCTCGCCGAACTTCACAACGGTCAGCGTCCGGGCGCTCTCACGCGCGGCCGTCAGGTCCCGCTCGACGGTGGCCAGCTCGCGCAGCTTCCCTTCCCGGCCGCGGACCTGGTCCCGGAACTGGTCGAGGTCCTCGCGGAGACGCCGCTCTTTCTCCTGCAACCCCTCGCGCTGCGCCGTGGCGTCCGCCTTCGCGATGCACGCTGCCCGAATCTCGTCCGCCTTGCTGTTGAGGGTCTGATTCCCGGCAATCCGCTCGCGGAGGTCTGCCACCGTGGCCGCGTGCCGGTCACGCTCGGCCTGCTCCCGCTCGTCCAGGCTGCCCAGCGTGGTCGTGCGCTGAATGTCCGCGCGCGTCCGTTCCACCACGGCGCCGTCCTGCGCGGCGCGCCGGTCGACGTCGACCTGCTCCCGCTCGGCGGTACGCGTGGCGATCGTCGCCTTCAGGGTCTCGATGCGCTCCAGCGACTTCAGGTGCGCCATCGCCTGCTCGGTGAGGTCGGCGCGTTCCGCGGTCAGCCCTTCAATCTGCGTCTGGAGGTCGGCGCGCGCCAGTCCCGCGTTACCGAGCTCCGCCTGCAGCACGTTCGCCCGAGCCTGCTGCTCGTCGAAGATGGCTGGCGACGTTTCCCGCAGGAGGAAATCACGACGCTCCTGGAGCCGGGCCCGGGTGCTCTCGACGATGTCGGCGCACGCCTTGGCGGTGGCCGCCATCCGAGCGTAGTGCTCCAGCCCGAGCAGCTTCCCGAACAGGTCCTTCCGCTTGCTGCGGTCGAGGGACACGAACGAGCCCGCCCGGTTCTGCGCGGCGAACGCCGACGCCAACAGCAATTCCTTGGGCGGGAAGATCTGGCCGACCGACTCCTTGAACGTGCTGACCTTGCCGTCGTTCAAGGGCACCTTCGAGCCGTCCGGCTGCACCAGCTCGAGGACGGCGTCCCGGTTGCCCTTCACGCCATCCACGTTCATGCGGGCCCGGTAGGACCCGCGGCCTTCGACGTGGTACAGCGCGTCGATGTAGGCGTCCGGCTCCGTGGCGTACTCGGCCATGTTGCCGTCGCGGGAGAAGAACTCCCCGTAGAGCGCGCCAGGGCCGGCGTCGAGCAACCGCGTCTTGCCGTGGCCGTTGACGCCGGTGATGGAGACGAGCCCGGACGGGATGTCCCGCAGGTCCAGCGTCGCCGGCTCGCGGAAGTTCATGAAACCCTTGATCTCGAGGCGTTCGAGCTTCATGCGCGCACCCTCCGCTCCCACGCGAGGCACGACGGGCACGGGCCGTCGCCGCGAAACGACCGAGAGCAGTTGTTAAAGTGGCGAATGGCCAAGCGCTCCGCGGTGTGATAGCCGATGTGGCTCAGCTCAGGCGGGCCATATGCGAGGTAATGCTCGAAGTACGAGCACCGCCGCGTGCGACATTCCCACCACAGCGACAGCAGGGCGCGAAGGCGACGGTAGAACTTCCTCATGCGACCGCCTCCTGCCTTTCCTCGGCAACGGCCGTGGGCGGGTCGAGCAAGGCCGCCATCCGCTGACGTTCCTCCACTGCCACTGCGTCCGCATCGCCGTGTTCCAGCGCCGGCAACAGTTCCAGCACGTCCGCGGGGAGGCTGGTCTTGGTCTCGACCGCCCAGGCCATCACCTTCTCGGGCAGCGTGCGCGCTGCGGCGACTTCAGGTGCTCGCACTGCGCCATTGGGGACGACTTGGTATTCGTAGGTCGCCGGCTGCATCGCTTCGGCGAACTCGGCAATGACGTGGGCCTTCGCCATTTCGAGCAGGCCCTTTTCGCTCTCGTGGAACTTGATACGGGCGCGCACCTGACAGCCGCGCCACGACGCGGGCTTCTCCAGCACGGCGCCGTCAGGTCCCTTCTTCACGTCGAAGGTGAATCCCTCGCGCGACAGCCAGCCCTCGACGTGGTACAGGGGCGGCACGTCCAGCGGGCAGGTCTCGACTTCAACCGGCACCCATGCCGACTGACGGCCATCGGACATGTGGCGGTAGTCGATGCGGAGGTAGCCCTTGGGCTCGATCTCGCCGAAGTCGAGCCGACAGATGGAGCCTGGGTAATGCGCGCCGGCAATCGCCTGCGCCTTGTGGATATGATTCAGGCCCTTGTAGCAGCCGGGGCCGAGGCGTGCGAGCAGCGCCTCGTCCAGTTCGATTTCGGCGCCGATGTTAGGCTGCCCGGCAGACGTAATGGACCCGGCCACGTTGACGTGACCAACCATCAGCGTCGGCCAGCCATAGCCGCGCGCGGTGTCGAGCTTGGCTGCGGCGTCCATGAAGATGACGTCCAGCGCTTCTCGCGCCGTCGGGATGAGTGCGCCCGGAGCGACGCCGCGGGACACCAACCCGGCCTCTGTCGGGTACGGCAGCACGAACACTGCGGCCACGTCGCCACTGGCCAGCGGGAGCTGGAGTACCGTCGGCGTCGAGACGACGTGAATCGACCAGGTCGTGGCGAGCTTCCCGAACACATCGAGGTCACCGGGCAGATCGTGATTCCCGTAGCAAATGACCACGGGCGCTCGATTCGCCATCGCCGTCAGGCGCGCGGCCAGCGCGTTGCGGTCCTCGATCGTGCTGCGCTGGTGGAAGAGGTCGCCCGGCCAGAGCCACGCGCCAAGGTTCGGCACCGTGACGTTCTCCGCGATGATCTGGTCGAGCGCCTTGAGCCGGTCCGCCTGGCGCGGGCCCGGGTGCAGGTGCGTGTCGCCGACCTGGACGAAGGTGACGGCGTCGCTCACAGCCGGATCTCCGCCGCCGCCACGGGCGCCGTCTGCAACGGGTCAATCGCCGACAACTCCTGCTCGCGGAAGTCGTTCAGCGCGGACTTAATACGCACCGGAATGCGCTCGCGCCAGTACTTCTCCGCCTTCGTACCGACGTTCTCCCGGATGGTCACGTGGTCGACGCCGTTCCCGTCGATGATGTGGAACTTGACAAACGTCTGGCCCGCCTTCGCGTGCTTCGCCCCGTACGCCTTCGTCTCCCGCGACACTTCCTTGATGACGTTCGCTGGGGAGACGTCGGGCGCGGCGGGTGGCGTGGCGGGCTGAGCCGGACTCGAACCGGCGTCTTCGGTTTTGGAGACCTGGATGCTGGCCGCTGCACTATCAGCCCGTGGTGTCTCGGCCACCGGCGGCGGCGCCACGGACACCGGCACCGGATCTGGCCGGCGCACCGACGAAATGTCGATGATGTCGGCCCCGCCTGTGTGTTCCGGCAGCTCCCGGTGTGCCGTGCCGGCGTAGAGCGCCGAGATACCGCGCATGTGCGCGGCGGCGACCATGTGCCGCACGCTCGCGTCGGTCATGTCCGGGATGTACTGGAAGCGCAGGATGATGAACGGCCGCGCCAGCTCGTCGAGCGTGTACTTGCCCTTCAGGCCGAGCGTGCGAATGGCGGCGTTCTTCGCCTTCGTTTCCGCCAGCCGCAGCCCGAACCGGCGCGCATTCATCACGCGCTGCTCACTCCAGCCGCCGATATTCCAGGTGCATTGGTCCTTGGGCTTCCCCACGTTCGCCGCCAGGAGGTCCTTCCAGCCTTGCGGCGTCCAACCGCCAATCTGCGCGCCGCCGTCACGGAGGTCGACTTCCGACGTCCCGGTGATGATTTGCGGCGTGCCGTCGTAGCTGACGAAGGCGCCATCGACGTGGTATTCCCACAGGTTCATTACCGTGCGCGGGTCGGTGCGCCGGCTGGACGGCAACCACGAGATGCCGGCGAGCTGCGTGAATTTGTCGAGGCCGACGCGCGCAATCGCCCGCTCGTCCTCCTTCATGGCCGCCTTGTCGTAGTAGCACTCGCCCATCGCCGGGTCGGTGCTGATGACCAGGGCGCCCACGTTCGCGCCGAAGTTGACGGCGAAGCTGGTGAACTTGATGGCCGGAGAGAGCACGTGGAAGCCCGCGGCTTTCCAGGCGGCAATCTTCGCCGTCAGTTGGTTCGGGTCGACGATGACGTCGGTCAGGTCGTCGTTGTCGTTCATGAGATTGGGTGCTACACTGCTCATCGTTTTCTCCATGACGCCCGTGACGGGGAGCTTCCAGGCAGCCGTTACGGGCGTTTCGTTGTTAGTGCTCGTGCCGATCCACGCGCGTGCACGACGCGCACGCGCCCTTGATGACGCCGTTGAAGTACTTCCCCTTCGAGTCCGAGGCCATAAAGGCGTCGTACTGCTCGCGCGAGATCCCCTCGTACCGATAGACCTGCCCGCTCGCGAGTTCCACTTCCATCGCGTCCCCGTCGTGTCCGGCGCTCGCGATCAGAGACGAATCCACGGCCATGCGATTCATCCGACCCTCCTGTTCAACTCGATCGAGACCCTGACGACGGCTCCGTCGGTGACTTCCGCCCGCGCGAGCAAGAGCGCTGGCCCTAAACGGGGATGCTGTTCGAAGCGCCAGGTCTGCGGGTTCTCGGTGCCTCGGTTGGCGGCTGAACCACGCGGAGAGCTGCGACGCGCTGATCGGCCGTCCCTCGTCGCCAATCGCCACACCGAGTTCCTTGTCACTGTCAAAGCCGGCAAGTTTCACGCGAAACACAAAGGCCAGTCGCGTGCGTTCCTCTGGTGTGGGTTCGTCGTACCCGTTCTCGATGCGCCAGTACTTACCGCGCGGCAACTGTGCGAGCTGCTCGACTTCGATCTGGGAGGGATTCCCGATGGCGAGTCGCAACGTGCGCAACTGCACCCGCACCGGCATCCGACGCACGGCAGGCAGATGCCGCTTGAACGAGCGCCCGTAGGTGGCTCGCAGGTGCTGCTCGGCTTCTTTAACCGTGAGGTACTTCGGCGCCGGCTTCATGACGCCCGTGCCTCGACCTGACAGGAGGGAAACCCGAGTTCGTCAACCTTGACCTTGAGCACCTTCGCCAACCGATTGCACTCGGTGGCGGTGGGCTGCTCATACCCGTTCTCAATGAGCCAGTAGCGTCTTCCCGTCACGCCAATTCGCTCGGCGACGGCCATCTGTGAGAGGTCGGCCGTTGCCCTGAGCGCCTTCAGCGTTCTCTTGATCGTCTCTCGCCGCCCCAGCTTCATGGCTAGAGTATCGTGTCGATTCTAAACTTTTGTCAACAAAAAGTTTATGTCCTACAAGATGCTGATTCTAAATGGTTTACCGGCTATGCTTCTGGGCGAGCTAAATGGACAGCATCGAAAATAGTGTCCGGCGAGTGGTGCGAACGCGCATGAAACGGAAGCAGAGAGATGCCGTCGCTAAAGCGGCCAGCCATGCCGACGACGACTCGTATTTCAAGAGGCATTCGCATCAAGAAGAACGGATATGAGGCACGGGTTAAGCATGCCGGTGGCCGTGAGACGTACAAGCGATTTCCGTTGACCACGCCACTGGAAGTCATCGACCGCTGGCGCACTGACGAGCGGGCGCGGGGACATTGGGATTTTTTGTCGAGACTTCCGGAGCGCGAACCGCTCTTGCCACGCAGCCCCGACGGATGGTGCTACCTGTACGCCTTGAGGGCTGGAACGAAGGTGAAGATTGGCCGTTCAGTCGACCCGGAGGAACGACGGTCAAAGCTCCAGACGTCATCTTCGGAACCCCTCGAACTGCTCGTCGCCACACCGTGCCATGCCGCGCTTGAGGCTGCCGTTCACGAACGGTTTGCGCATCTCCGCATCAATCAGGAGTGGTTTGAACTCACCGACGAACTGGCACTGTTCATTGGTCGGCTGCAGGACGGGCTGAATCCTGTCGCGTGCCTATGGTTGGACGAAGAACGGCTCGAACGATGGCGTGCTCGGTGTAGGACGGCAGGTATCCCAAGTGCTGCTCTAGCCAGGGCGTAGGGCCTTGTCGTGCCGCGTGGCCCGTGGCCCGGGCACCGCCTCGCAAACCGGGGTAGTCTGCGCTCCCAGCGGCGGTCCCGGGCCGACGAGCCAACCCGTTAGAGCTGCCGCACGGTGCCGGCGGAGGGCTTCGGCGTGTCGCGTTGCGGCGTCGGCGGAGGCGGCGGATGATTCGCCGGCGCGCGCGTGAGCGTCTCTGACCACGTGGTCTCAGCTCCGCCGACCGTCCAGCGGCCTTTCAACGTCTCGCCGTCCCGCTCATAGACGATGACCCCGGGTCGGCCGACAAACGGATAGCCGAACACCCACAGCGCCCCGACCTCGAAGCCGACCCCCACCACCGGTGCATCGCCGTCGATCGTCCAGCGAATGTGAGCCGTAGTCGTCTTTGCCGTACGACCCTGGTGGCATCGTCTGATGCCAGCCATCAGGAAGACGATCACCCTTCATGGCTTCTCCTTGCGAGCCGCCCTTCGATGTTTCCGCCACGAGAGCCACCCGCCGAGACGCACGCCAGCCAAGACCGCGCCGCGACCGCTCGCGCGGAAGCCCTTCACGTCCATGACTTCGCGCATCAACGCGTCGGCCTCGCCGCGCGTCATCTTCAGCAGTTCGGCGTTGGCGTACCCGTAGTCGTGGAGCACGTACGCCTCGTCGCAGTCGGAGCCAAACGGCGGGTAGAGCGGCCATAGTAGGCGTGGCACCGACCCGCCATCGGTCACGAAACCCGCGGGGACATCGAGGCGCCGACCAGCGCGCGTGATGTAGGTAAAGTCCTGCTCGACGCGATACCGTCGGCCGCCGACGTGCCGCAGGACCAAGGGCGTGAGAAACGTGCCAGGGGCGAGGACGTCGGTCACTGGACACCGCCCTCGAGTGGCCGGCTCAGAAAGAATTCCAACGCCCGACTCTCGACGCCTTCCTCGAAGACCTTCTGGCGCTTGTCCGCATCGCTCCAACGGTCGACCATGTAGAGGCGGGCCGC
>C687J35021_10000124_pt1 | contig 56640 bp, 65 predicted proteins | sample RifCSPhighO2_12_FD_35021 | JGI IMG/M metagenome (IMG submission 35021) | reverse complement strand
TCCGGGGACGGGTACGGGTACGGGGACGGGTCCGGGTCCGGGGACGGGTACGGGTCCGGGGACGGGTACGGGGACGGGGACGGGTGACGATTTTCCAGGCGTTCTGGACTTCCCGACCGCATTGTGTGTATGCGGGGCGGTCGGGTGGTCTGAAACGTTGACGTTACGAACCTTTTTTCCACAGGCACAGGAGAATGAAAACGTGAAATCTACTTCGTTCAAAATCGGCGAGACGTATCTAATCCGAACGGTGACTATGTACTACACCGGTCGTGTTATCGCCCTTACTGATTCGGACATTCAACTTGAGGACGCGGCTTGGGTCGCGGACACGGGCAGATTCTCGGACGCGCTCAAAAAGGGAACGCTCGCCGAAGTCGAGCCGTACCCGAACGGTTGCTATATCGCGCGCGACGTCATTGTCGATTTTGCGCCCTGGACGCATCCGTTGCCTCGCACCCAAATCTAGTCTCGGGCTGGTGGCCCTGACCGCCCGCACCGGGTCTACCCCTTTCCCGGTGCGGGGGTTCAGTCTCACCACAAGGAACCACAATGAGCGCTACAACCTTACGGGTCGGGGCCGAACGGTCTTGTTATCGGGCTGGGTCTCGATCTGGGTCTCGGGATTGGACTGGTGCTGGGTCTGGGTCTTGGACCCGGTCTGGGTCTCGGTCTTGGGCTCGGACTGGTGCTGGGTCTGGGTCTGGGGCTCGGTCTGGTGCTGGGTCTGGGTCTTGGACCCGGTCTGGGTCTCGGTCTTGGGCTCGGACTGGTGCTGGGTCTGGGTCTGGGGCTCGGTCTGGGGCTTGGTCTTGGTCTTGGTCTCGGGCATAGGAATCCGAAAGTGCTTAGAAAGGTCGTCTCACACGTGCTAACGTCCAAACGGCCAGGCGGTTACGCGCACGTAGACGGGCCGCCCAACTCAAAAAAGCTGCGGAACAATCTGCGGATACTGCATATGGTGTGCAGACACCGCAAAACAACGCACGCCAGCGACCCAGTACCGAAAACGACCTGGTGTCAAAAGTGTTTCGACGACACCAACGCAATGCGCGCTCAACGCGGATTGCCGCCGCTCCCGACACCAAAAAAAAGGAACGCAAAACGTGTTGATCCTCAACCGTCTCCCGCTAGTCCCCGGTGAAGATTCCTCCAGATCGACATTCCACATCGGGCCGGACATCCACTACCTTGATCGATTGCCTGCCACCATGTCTTCGCGAAACGCACTCGTCTCAACCTTACTGGAAATCCTGGAATGCTCGCAGCTGTAATAACGCCTGCACACATCGTACTTGGGTTTTCCGACCACGACCTGGCCAACCTCGACGCCGGACGATGGACAACCGTGGGGGTCTTTCAAAACGCCACGCTGGTCGTCTGCCACGATCGAGACGTACCCGACACCAGGAACTTCATCAGCCTCGTTCCACCCATCGTATTGCTGGCCATCTCCGATTCGTGCGTCACGCGTATCCGGGATGAGCGTAAGTCCGTCATGATTGACGCGCGGATCCCGGGCGTCGGGGAAATCAGCTTCAAGTGTTTTTGGCAGTCGACCCAAGAAGAATTGATAGCCAGTATTTGCGAATCGTTCCCGGAAATCCAACGCTACCGGCCTGACACGCTGCCCAAAGAGGATCACCCAATCTAGGAGAAATGCACAATGCGAACCGCGAACATCATCGAATTCGGAGCCGACCCAACAGGCACCACAGACAGCGCACCGGCCGTCCAGTCGGCGCTCAACCAAGCGAAACAATACGGGGCAACCGTCTACGCACCACGGGGTTCGTACCGCGTTGACTCGGTGCTGAACTACTCGGGATCTGGACCTGGACTAAGATTGTTTGGAGACGGAATGGACAACACAATCCTCCATTCCAACGTTCCCAACGCATCATTGATCCAGTGCGACGGTTACGAGTCAACGCCCACATTTCAGCGCGGCGGTTGGTTCCGTGATCTGACGATCAAGAGCAACAATCCATCTGACAGCGGAGGAGTCAACCTGCGGGCCGTCTGGCACCATGACATCGAACGGGTGTGCTTCAAAAACCTATCTGGGAACGCATTGACTTTACTCGGGAAAATCCCTCCAGGCGATCCGGACGGAACGGCGGCAGTGACCGTCCGAAACTGTCAGTTTCAACACATCGTGGGGACAGCGATCCGATTGGAAAGCCCGTGGACCGGAGTCAGTCACTCCCAGATCCGAGTCAGCGATTCCATTATCCAAACGTGTGGACGGGGCATAGAATTGAACGGTGTCTATTTATTTCTGCTGGAAAACACCGCTGTCGTTGGATGCCAAAAAGGTGGGCTGATAGCTCACTACAACGGGGTTGCGAATAATCAGCTGCTCGTTCGCGGCTGCGAATTCGGGAACGGAAACAACCCCTATTCGATCCGGCTCGACTCCATGCTCGGTGCCCGGATCGAAAACACCTTGTTCACCAGTAACGACGGCGAACGTGGTAGCCACGGGATCATCTTCGGCGACGGAATCGACTTGTGCAAACAGATACGAGTCAGCGGCTGCCGATTCCGCGTCCACGGAAGCACCCCATTCGAGGCGTACAGTTTCTCCGCAACAGCCGAGAATATCTCTGTCGAACAGACCGTCTGGAGCCAGTTCGATGCCGTTGGTCAGACAAGATTCTCAGGACACACCCTGGGACGATCAATACAGATCGTAGACGAAGGAATCAGACGGAACGGGTTTATCACCACAACCCCAACCGGCAGCTACACTCCGGACCTGTCGCGAGGAAAATTCCATCGCATCATCGCCAGCATGGCAATCATTAACTCGCCAACCACGTACGGCAGTCCACTCCTGGGAGGCGAAGAGATCGTTTTTGAGTGCTTCAACAACGGGGCCGATCCACAAAAGCCGTACTTCGACGCGGCGAACTATTCCACAAATCCGCCAATGATCGAGCCATCCAGACGAGCAACCTGCGCCTTTTTCTACGATCCAGTTTCCGGAATGTGGACCCAGATCGGGGAATGGGCTACTAACCTCTGATCACAGACCCCTGTCATCCGCGATCCTACGCGGAATCCGGACCGTCCGGATAAAGTCCATCACCTCCGGCACCTCATCGAAGTACCTAAGCGGAATCGTCGTCAGGCCCACGCGAGGAACGTCCAGATAGGCCGCCTTCGCCGTCAACCGCTCGACCCTGCCATTTATCTCGACCTCGACCAGCTCGTTGCCAGCGGCCTCCAGGGCCGCCAGAAGGGCATCCACCTCGATCACCAAGACCTCCTCCTTGCTTTCCGGCTGCCTCCCCACAATCTGCGACCGCTCACAGTCGAGCCTCTTGTGCACATGACTATCGTAGATCGTCACGTGCGAGTCCGTCGCGAATACGACCTTTCCCTTCAATACCGGCACCACAATTAGCTTGCTCATTTGTCTGATCACCCCTGACCTTCGTCACCGTGAAGAGCGCGTAGACATCGCTCCAGTATCTCCACTCGCTCCCGTAGCTCGTGGCAGTGTGCTGAGTTCTCGTTGTTGCCTCTCACCAACACCGAGTGATCGCCTCGCACTGAGTTGATCTGGGTTTCCAAGCATTTCACAAAATCCGCCAACGCAGCCAGCCCGCCATCATCCGGAAATTGACACTCACTGGGTAAATCCACCTCAATCGCCAGCCGCGCGTCAATGTGACGCTTGATCGTCGAAAAGTCGTGGCAACAAATGGCACGCCACGTCCACTTGCCTTCAATGTTGTCGTAAATGATCGACTCGCCCTTGTAACTCACCGTCGCAGTTTCCACTTCAGCTCCTCCAATTTAGTAGTCAAGACCAGCCGTGTCGGCAAACCACTGCGTTACCGACCACTCCGCAACGTAATCACCTACCTCCAACTCCTCACATTCCTGTATCTGACTCTTCGGACACCAATCGCCATCAATCTGGATCCCTTTGTCCGTCTCGTTGTCCACCTCACCGTCAAAATCAACCAGCACATATCCCCTGGACAACCGACGGCTGCCCCATGTCTTGCTGTCCTGCGTATGCTCGCGAGATGCTCGCACCGCAGGCTTTTCAGGCTCAGGCTCTTTCGGGAGCGGCCTGATCGAAATCAAGTGGTCCCGCAACGTCTCCAGAAACGCCAGCGAACACTCAAACCCATGCTCACCGTTCAACCGCGCTGATTCGCTGACGTACAGGTCCGCCAAGTCGTTCGCTGCTGTGCGGCCTATCACACGGGCTTGGATTAACTTCTCGTCCACCATCTGGTCACTCCTTGCACGCCTTTTAGCGAGCCACCACACTCGACACAACGCAACTTAATCCTTTGCTTCAACGCCCAACGGCCTACGTACGTCACGTACCAGCAATTACCGCATACCATCGCGATCATCGACTTTGGTCTCTCTTCGGATCAGGCTTGGAAAACTCGTGCTGCCACTTCGGTTTGTCGCTCGACATGCGATCTCATCCTTCTAAGAAGTATTTCCTGGAAAACGCCCGGGCTTGCACTACGCTCGATAACGCTGGACTGCCGACCGTCTTTTCCAGGCCACGAGTCTCAGTTTGGAAACCAAACGAGTCTGACCCCAAGAAATAAAACCCCAAAAATCCACCCGCGGAATGAGGCCCCGCAACGGCACCCTTCCTGTTTCTCGACAGGGGACGGATGCTCCCTCGGCCCGAAACACATGTTACATGTACTCAGGGTAAGGCTTATTCGCGATACCCCCGTGAACCGGCTTCAGCCGATCCATTTCGGATTTGTGCGCCACGGTCTTTTCGCGCTCAACGGTAGGCGCCGTGACACGGATCAGTTTGCCTTTATGCCAATCAGGGGCTATCCACGGTGGCGAGCTTTACGGGGTTGGCGTCTGCTATTTACTGGACGTTTCTCCGGTTGCCTCACCACTGGATTTCGGACACTCGACGAAAAAACCCGGCCAGCAATCCGCTGTCCGGGTTGTATTAGCGCAAGAAAAAACCCGCCAAGTGTGTGACTACGGGGCGGGTTAAGTGTGCACCAAGAAGAAAATGCACGTAATCGAAATTTGTAGGTTACTGACATTTTTCTTCTTGTTTTCTGGCTGTAGTCACGCGCCAGACCTTTCACTGGTGGAACTTACGAAACTTTCTGCTTAGCGTCAACTGGTTTCTTCGTCGGCGACACAAACGCCGCCCCAACAGTCTCTAGGACGACGAACAGAACCCCTGGATAAAGAGCGGCTAAACGCCTGGCTTCAGTTTCCGCTGACTCAAACGATTTGTGCTTGCGATTGCCCCATCTTCGGCTACCGGTCAAACGGTACACAAACCAAAACTTATCCATGGATTCAATCTCCAGACCGCGACCCAGCCCAAGATAAAGACCAAGACCGAACCAGATACCGAGACCGAGCCCAAGACCAAGACCAAGACCAAGACCAAGACCGAGACCAAGACCGAGACCGAGACCAAGCCCAAGCCCAAGACCAAGCCCAAGACCAAGCCCAAGACCGAGACCGAGACCAAGACCAAGATCGATCCCAAGCCAAAGCCCGAGACCAAGCCCAAGCCCAAGACTGAAACCACGACCGATCCCCAGTCCGTTCAGATCCTCTGCGTAAGATTGCAGCGTTCATTAGTTCCACTCCCATTCGTACTGCGGGATTGGCTTTCTCATCGCTTTTTGAAACCCTTCTTCTTTGACTTGCCGGCCTTCGACAAGGCGATTGCCACGGCTTGTTTCTGAGGGTAGCCCTCGTGAACCATCTTGGATACGTTTCTGGAAACGGTTTTGTGGGAAGAACCCTTTTTGAGCGGCATTAGAACACGAAGTCCTCTCTGTCCATCGGCACTGGCGGTGGTTGCTTCTCGTCACCGCACTTCGGACACTTGAAATTTGCGTAGGAACCATGCCAAACCAATCCCTAGCTCAGCCGGCCAGAAATAATCCACTGATTCACTTCAGTCTCGCTAACCGACTCGTCCGCTCTGCCTCGCAAACGGTTAACTGTCACGCGGTCATATCCGCTCCGGGACAACTTTTTACATCCTAACTGCGCGACAACATTCATTCCTTGCACGATCCGGTGATGCTCCCGGCACAGGTGCAGCAACGCCGCTTGCACCGTCATCGCTTTTGACCGAGCGGGCCCGCTGGCTATCTCGTGCAGATCCTGTCCGAGATGCGTGCAGCAGGGGTATTGGCAGCGAGGATAGCCCGCCCTGTATTCCATCCGGACGTTGTGAGCGGCCAGATTGTGAACGGCACGTTTTGGTGTGTACTGTCTCATTCGTAAAAGTCCAGTTCTTTCTCAGAAGTCACTGTCACAATGGTCGCGGTGCTTCGACACGTAACGACTCCTCCGCCGCGACGAAATCACACGGCTCCCAGGATTTCCAATCGTCTGGTTTGAAAAACGGATCGGCTCCAGGACACACGCTAGTAGCCCAGGTCGACCACGCCGCCTTCACGTCTGAACAGTCAGACGGCAAATTCTGCTGGTACTGACTCCTGATCGCACGCCAACGAGCCTCGCTCGGCTCGCCGCTTGGAGAGTTGAATTCGGCATTCAATTCTCGAATCTCGTCCTCATTCTCAAACCCAGGAGCTGTCTTGATCGCCTGGTAGGCCTTCCCGAGTCGCTGAAGCTGGTCTTTGAACTGACAGCGATACCGAGCTTGCTCGGACGCCATCGCCTGCGGATCGGCCCCACGAAGCTCCAAGTGAGTCACGTAGACCGTGGATGTCGTTTTCTCAAGTTCCACCTTCTGCTGCTTAAGAACGAGCCACAGGGGCATCCCGAGCAAAATTCCGTTGGTAAGGCTCAGGATGACTCGCAGGGATTCGTTTAGTCGGCGGAGACTTATGACGGACGTGGATCGGAAACGGTAGAACCCACCCCACCGCTGGTCGCCGGTAGCAATGACGCAATCGAACAGGAAATGCAACTTGAACATTGGTCGACCGTCGTATTGCAGGTCGAACATCGAATTATCCCACGGCTCGACTATCGGCGTGTCCAACCATCCTGGATTGTCGCGATTAACGAACCAGGTGACTTCCGTTCCGTTTGAAATCGCGCATGCCTTGCGCTTTCCGTACCAGACCAATCTTGGATGAAGGAAGTCAGACGGGTCATCGGACAATACGCGGATTGGAATCTGCCGCACCTTACCATCATCGTCAGCGTATTGTGCGAGTTCACCCATGACCGTTTCGTCAACGATGAGGTTGCCAGCGTCATCTCTTTCCAGAGTCGTAACGGTGAAATGGTCGTCCTTGCGCGGCAATCGAAACGTCCCGCCACCGCGGGTAGGTCGAGATTCGCCAAGACCACCGATCTTCAGATTACCGAGACAGATCGGGTACGACGGGCCGTACAGTTCGTCGAATCGGTCGATAATGTCTGTCAGGCTCATCAGAAAGGTTCCAATTCTTCTTGGGTGGCCGGCTTGGGTAATCCAGGATCTACCGGCGTCGGCTCGTCAATAATTGGAAGGCCCAATTGAGCCGGCCTATCGTCGTCGCACTCTTCACCGCAATACCGCAAACACATGATATCCAGATACTCGGCCACCTCCTCTTCGCTTTCTCCGCTCGTTTGATGGGACAATTCCCGGGCGATCTTCAGGGCTTTCCTGAGCATCTCCTTCTCGCCCTCTCGCAAGATGATCTTGCGCTTCCCGTCATTCCAGGTGATCTTCACTACTCGACTCCTTTGGTAAAAAACCTTCATCAGCGCGTTTGATCGAGCCATTCTCGATCACGATATTCATCTCGTCACCTTCACCTACCCGCTCGACGAACAGCTGCATTTTGTGATCTGCGGCGATCTCGGCAAACTCTTTCAACGCCTCATCGTCCAAAAGGCTTCCGTCCTGAATGAACGCGAACCGCAACGCTGGCGACCCGGCACAGTTGATCCCGAAAGCGACTTGACGCTTTTCCTTGGCGCTCACCTGCTCGAACGGCAGTCCCTGGAACGTCATCCCGTCGTCTGTGAATCCAAGTCCGGGCACCGGCCACTTGGCCGAAGAAAGCTGCTTCTCCTTGTCGTCGTCAATGGCCTTCAGTTTCTTTGTGAGTTCGGCCGAATTGTCGCGTAGTCGTTGCAGTTCCTTTTCGGCCTTCGCTCGCTCAGCGTTAGATCGGACCTGTCGATTGACTTCCTGCGACCCTCCGATCTTCTCCCGGACTTCGGCGGCGTTTTGGTCGACGAGTAGTTTGAGCGCCGCTTCCGATCCAGTGACAACATTTCTATAGTCACTGATCCATTTCTCGCAAACTGCGAGTCTGGTCTTCGCTTCAGCGAGCTTCCGTTCCATATCGGCCACATCGCCCTGAGCGTCCGATAGATCGGAGTTCATGCCGTCTAGTTTGCGAAGTAGGATGTCGTGTTCTTTCCTGGTAGCGACGTTCTTCGCGTTGTGGTCTTCCCGCTTCTTCAGTTCATCCATCAGCGAAGCCACCGACACCTCTTCCGCCGGCGCTTCCGGGAATCCGTTCATTGACTCGAACACGGCCTTCTTCGCGACACCGTCCTTGTTGACCTGTGTCCGCTCCGTGTACAGCTTCTTCCGCTCATCGTCGATCTTGGTGAAGTCCAAGCCTACGATTGATCGCAGGACGGCCGCCTGCTGCTTAGCGTCCATTCTCAGGAATCGTTCCGGGTCGAACCCCAGCTTGCCTACGACAGCGTCGACGATTGTCTGCGGGGACGGGGCCGTGAATCCCTGTTTCGTCTTGATCATCAGGTTGGTGGCGATCTCTCCGTTTTTGTCAAACCAGAAGCGTCGAGTGATGACGCACGGCTGGATCATCAAATTCTGATCGCCGTTCAACTCGACTTCGACCAGCCCTTCCGTCTGGCCTTCGCGGATGGGCTGTTTAGGACACAAAGAAGCCCCACCAAGAGCGTAGGCAATGGAATCCAAAAAAGAGCTTTTTCCAGCTCCATTACTCCCGCCAATTACTGTCATTCCAGAATGCGGAGTAACCTCAACGAATGAAATACCTTTCACGTTTCTGGTCTTAACTCTCACGATCTGCATTACCGTCTCCTTTTGCCGTTCAAGGGAACAGACAGCGACTCTTCATCTGTCCATCCACTATTAAGTCGAAAAAAAAGTGTGTATTTGTTCATTCCGATTTCTTCTGCCCATTCAGCCACGCATTTTGTCAATCCGTTGAATGTTACCAGTCGGTTAGTTCTCTGATTTCTTCCTTGCTGCAAAGCAGTAGCCCAGCGAACATTTCCTGGTTCGTAATTTCCGTTTTTGTCAGGAAACCTGTCGATACTGTGCTTATTGCTTGGTCGAGGCCCAACGTCAGTTAGAAAAGCGACCTGCTAGCTATCAACTCGCGGCCATGACAGCCGCAGCTTATTGTTGTTCCTCGCTGTAGGCATTCCTTTGAAATCTCTTTTGTCTTGCCACATTTGCATTCGCACAGCACAAATGTTCTACGTCCACGATTCGGTGCATTACCGATCACTGTCAGTCTTCCGAAAGTTTTTCCTGCCAGGTTGATCCTTCTCATTCCAGAGTCCTAATCGGCAGTGGTTCGACACCAAGTCTTTTCAGTGACTCCAACAGCACGACGCGGAATGCCGTGACAGCCTTCTCAATCGCGGCAACAATTTCGTCGTTGCGATCGACACGCACCACTGCCATGTAGTGCGGCTTTGGAAAATATGGGTGGTAGCTAGAGAATTCAGCCACATTGCGCCCAGTGATCCACAGCAATCCTTGGATTTGCTCGTCGTGTTCTTCAGGCACTTCGCCTGAACAAAGAACCCGTGCATGATTTCTCGCGGTCAGGGGGCACTTAATCTCCCCAATCGAGTCATCACCAATGAGACTATCCGGAGAGCCTCCGACGTACGACAGCGTTGGATGCCGGATAAACGGTGCCAGCTTACTTGGCCGTCCACTGCCGAATTCGTTGGTGTGGATGTCCCGAGCGGTTTGCTCCCACTTTTTGCCCCACTGCATGGCGTACGTGTCGACATCGCTGGCGGGCCTCCCGGTCATGTGTTCGGAGACCAATTCCCATAGGTATCCTTGAGCCGTCTTGCTCAGCCCACCACCAGAACGCGCCTTGGTCAGAACGTCGCCGAAGCGTGATGCGGTAATATGCCCTAGCCTAGCCTGCACCCAAGATTCGCTGCCTTGTTCCACGTCACGCTCCCTTTTTTGTTGTATGGTTGACTTACCAGGTCAGCAAATGTAGCTTGCCAACATTGAAAGAACAAGTCACAGGAAATAAAAAATGACAAAAAGCAACAACAAAACGCACCGCTTGCGACTCGCACGACGATTAGTCTTGTCACGACGACGAAAACAATGGACGCTTGAACATCTTTCTTCCCGTTCTGGGGTGCCAGTATCGTCTATCTTCCGCGCCGAGAAGGGCAGTCACGACACCCTGTTTCCGACTGTCGTCCGGATCGCCAAGGCTCTTGGCCTGCCGCTCGATCATTTCGCGTAACTGGAGAATTCACATGCCAGATCTGGAACTCGTAATCAGCTCTCGTTTCAAGTCGCTTTTACCTCCCCTGACCGACGACGAACGCCGCCAGCTAGAAATCAACATCGATGGGGACGGTCGCGTAATCGACCCAATCCTGTTCTGGGCCGTTGCCGGAAAAAACGTCATCGTCGACGGAATGCACCGCTACCCGATTGCCAAGCGAAAGGGGGTGCCGTTCTCCGTCAAGGAAATGGAGTTCGAGAGCCAAGAAGACGCCGAATTATGGATCGTGGACCATGCACTCGGTAAACGCAACCTCTTAAATGCCATCCAGATACGTAAGGCTCGCGGTGAAATGTACGACCGCGTCAAGCAGCAGGATGGTGGGCACGGGAATCTGATCCCTGGTGGTCCAACACACTCGGAGGGACAAAATGTCCCTCCGAGGAAAAGCGGCAAAAATGCAAAAAAACCCACCGAAAGAGAGTCGAGTGTTGCAAATCTCTCGGAAAAAGCTGGGGTGTCTGCCAAAACACTCCAAAGAGATGCCAAGTTCGTAGCCATGTTGGTTAAGCTTTCCGAGCCTGTCAAACGGGCGATCGAGGCCGGGATTCTTAAGGTCAGCGACTCCGAATTGAAGTCTCTTTCCGAGAGGAGCGCCAGTGACCAACAGGATATCGCTCGCCAGGTTCGGACGGGCCAAAAGCAGTCCGTGGCCGCCGCAATGGGCCTGAAAGTCAAGATTCCCAAGCCGGAATGCGAGATAAGCGAATCCGGCAAGCACACATGGGAATCGGATGGGAATGGCTCGCGGTTTTGCTCGGACTGCAAGGAAGATCACCCCGACAATCCAAAGGAGAAGAAGCGAGTCAAGGGAGGAAAAGAAGTCGCTTCCGCTGCCAAGCTGGTCGACCAGCTGGTCAGGCAGCACATTAGCCCAGCCGTTCGCGGAATCGACGCCATCGCAGCGGCGCTAGGTGGCAAGGGCGAGTGCTACAAGGCCGCCGACGAGGCTTTGGAAACAATTCTCCAAAGTCTGAAGAAGATGCGAGCCGGAGAAAAGTAATGGAGCGACGGCCAAATCAACTATACGCCAACGCGGCCATACCGTCAGCCATCGCGGCAGGCCATCGCAACATCTGCGTCACTGGCCCCACTGGATCGGGAAAGAGCCTGATTATTTTCGACCAGATCTACAAGCCCGGACAAAGTTCCGCACTCTACACCGACCGCCGAATGTTGCTCGACCAAATTCACCGCGGCTTGGACGAACATGGAATTGAGCACGGAATCCGGGCCGCGAAGATTAAGCCACGCCTGCTCGATGATGTTCAGTTGTGCATGACGCAGACGGAACTCAGTAAGTGCGTCAAGGGAAATCGGCAAGTACATCGCTGTCGCCTCGTACTAATCGACGAGGCGCACAAACAAGCTGGTGATTCCATGCTGGCACTCGTGGAAGCCCATCGGCTACTGGTTCCCGATGCGGCAGTGCTTGGATTCACTGCCACTCCGCTTGGGATCGGTCATTTATACAAGCACCTAATCGTCGCTGGCACCAACAGCGAGATGCGCAAATGCGGCGCATTGGTCCTCGCCCATCACTATGGCCCGGACGAACCGGATACGAAATGGATCGGCAAAATCAAGATCGGAGAAGGCGAGTGCGGGATCCCGAACGACAAGCGAATGGAATTCGCCCATCGCGTGTTTGGTCGAGTCGTGGAAAATTACAACGTCCTGAACCCGGAACGCAAGCCGGCCTTGCTTTTTGCCCCTGGTGTGGCGGAATCGAAATGGCTGTGCTCTTCGCTCACCGAAGCTGGCATATCCGCGGCGCACATTGACGGCGATTCGGTCGTGATCGATGGTCAAGAACTAGAAAACGATCCGGATGCCCGAGAGGAAATTCTCGATCGTAGCAAGAGCGGAGACATCAAGGTCGTGTGCAATCGTTTCGTCTTGCGCGAAGGGATTGACGTACCGTGGGCCTACCACGGAATTATGGCGACCGTGTTCGGGTCACTCACGTCGTACTTGCAGGCTGGCGGGAGATTGCTGAGGGCCCACCCGAGCATGGACCACGTTTGCATTCAGGATCATGGTGGAAATTGGCATCGGCATGGGTCGTTGAATTCTGATCGACAATGGAATCTCGACGATGACGACCGAATAGTTTCCGGCATGCGTGAGGCGAGGATTCGAGGAAAGAAGGACAGCGAACCGATTGTTTGCCCGAAGTGCAATGCGTGCCGGTTGTCCGGTCAGGAGTGTTGGAAGTGCGGGTTCCGATATGAAGGAAGGACTCGAATTGTTCTTCAGCGTGACGGATCATTGAAAGAGATGCGTGGCGAGATATACCGAGCACGCCGCATCTTGAGTAATGACCAAAGGATTTCCGGTGAATGGGAGTCTCGCGTAAGAGCCATACGCAAGAGCACAAAGCCATCAGTGATGAGCATGACGTTCGCTCAATTGGAAGCAACATTTGCCAAAGATCATAACTGGGGCTATCCTCCGCATTCGCTGCCATCGATGCCAAAAAACGATCGCGATTGGTTTCGGAAGGTTAGGGATGTGCCGATTGAATCACTTACTGGCAGGAATGGACAATGAGACGCCCCAAGACAAATCGCGTCGAACGCACCCGCGCCGGTGGTGAATGGACGGACGCGGCCTATTGGGGATTCCTACGCAGCGGCCTACGCCAGATGTCCCGCCGCTGGCCACCGATAGCCCGTTTGGCCATGAAGGCCGTTAGGAGGCCGTACGTTGGACCCAATCGCAGAATGAAATGGGAATACCTTTGCGCCGGGTGCGGCCACTGGTACGCCGCCAAGGACGTTGATGTTGACCATATCGTGCCCGTCGGACAACTGAAGTCGCTTGACGACGTGCGAGGATTTGTGGAAAAGCTTTTCGTGGAAATTTGCGGATTGCAAATTTTGTGTAAGAATTGCCACGAGTCGAAAACTTTTCAAAGGAGACTTGAATGACCAGAGAATTGACCAGTCACAAAGTGAACGGGATGAATGAATTGCTCCGGATCGATGTGCTCGACGAGCCTGGACAAGGGGGTGCCTGCCATTTGTACGGTATCACGAGCATCGAATCGCGGAATTCCGACGTTCCACCAGCCGTGATGTGTCCGATCCGTTTCCAAAACGGTCCAATCGGTGAAGTCGGCATTAACGGAATAAGCGGCGAGGCCCTGCTGGCAATTATTCTCGATCGGCTCGAATGTTTTCAGGACGGGCCGTATGCGTGCGAGTCGAATCGCCGCGCATTGATCTACGTGGAAAATGCGCTGGATGAATTACACTCGCGCACTAGGGATCGCATGGCCCGCGACGTGGAGGGGACTCACGAGAAGTAATTGCGTAAACACTTGTGAAGGCGCGCCGCCTGTCCGCTTGGACGGCGTGTAAGCGACAGATAGTCTGGCCCGGACTGAAGAAGCGGAAGGGCGTTTTTGAGGATGAACAATGGTCGAGCCACTGAAGAAAAATGTGACTGAACCATTCCGCTGCCCGCAGTGCGGATACACCGACGAGGACGACAATCCGGAAGAACGGTACACCTGCATGCTTTCGACGTGCGACAAGAAGGCAACGATGGCCCGCGTGCTCGACGGCGTGATACAGCCGGTTTGTGTCGTTCACGGAGATTGGATGAAGAGGAATGGGGCGACTGTGAAGCCTCTGACCGAGGCGCTGAATGATATTTTTTGAACAACTAATGGGGATCGCAATGAACACGAACCTGACCGAGATCATTATCGTTAGCGACAGAAGTGGCTCGATGTCGAGCTGTAGAAGGGACGCGGAAGGTGGAATCAACCAGTTCATCAAGGACCAGGAGAACGCAGCCGGCGAAGCCGTGTTGACTTTCGTGCAATTCAACCATGTATGCGAAGTGTTGCACGATGCGAAGCCAATCAGGGACGTGCCTCCATACACGCTCGTTCCTAGCGGGATGACGGCGATTCTCGACGCAATCGGCACTGCTCTGACCACAGTTGGGCAGCGAATAGCGAAGATGGACGAAGCTGATCGACCCGGGTTGGTCGTGTGCATAATTAGCACGGATGGCCTAGAAAACTCAAGTCGAGAATACAAGGCACCGCAAATTGTGGCGATGATTAAAGAGCAAACTGAAAAGTACAATTGGCAGTTCCAGTTTCTCGGCGCTAACATCGACGCGATTGCGACGTGTAAGTCGCTCGGAATCAAAACAATGGGCGGAATCCAGCTGGCACCGGATAAGATCGGTGCTGGATATGCCACTTCGAGCGCGAAAGTGCAGCTGATGCGAGAGGCGTCTGTTGGCGGCGCCTCTCTCGGATCGGTGTCGATGTTCAATGCGTACACGGACGAGGAGCGTAAGATTCTCAGCAAGTACGGCAACTAGTACTTTTTTGCGATGCTCGCGGCAAACTGGCGCCAGCCAGGAGAGTAGCCGATCCACCCGGGAGCATCTGGCGGTGCTCCGGGTGGTTTTTTTCGGAGGAGTGACTGAATGGCCGACAGCGAGTGGAATAGTGCTTGGGTGTTGCTTGGCGATCCGACAAAACGGATTCCTCAGACGCTGTCGGAATTAGCCGGCAGGATCGATCGAGCGATAAAACAAAACCGGCACGAGGAATTGTTGGAACATAGCAAGGTCATTGCCAGACTACGGAATGCGATGCTGTCGCTTGTGAATAGAATTGCCGTGCATGGCCGAGAGGGCCACTCTTGTGAAATATGTGAAGCACTTTCGGCAACCAAGCGATACGGCGGAAAAGGAGACTAGACGAAATGGCCATATACCCTTGGATTCAATCCGCCGCGGAGGAGATCCATGATCAACTCGACAGCATTGAAGGCGAAGCCGGTCAGGCGGCACAAGTCGAGCAAGACATGGAAGCCGGATTCTTTGTGTGGCGAGAGCGGGTAATGGCAATCATTCTGAAAAACTTCCTTGAATACAGTAAATGGGATGCCAATTGACGTATGAAACCACACCCACATACTGTCCGGAAAATTTTGCGACTGCGACGGTACGGATTCCGCTTCTGGTCGATCTGCCGACAAATGAGGATTCCGGATCACGTCGTCTACCGCGTGCTGGTCAATAATGGAGTCTCGCGATTGACCCTAGAAAAGCCACTGGAGCAAAAGCAATGACTGACTCTATCCCAAACAAACAGATGCTTTGCCAAGACTGCCTCCGCATCCGTCCGTTTACGCAAGTGGGACACGAGTGGAAGGAACTGTGCGAGTGCGGCGGAAAATTCTGCGGCTGCTGGGTCTGTGTCGAGTTGATTCGGCGGATGCAAGCGAAAGAACATGAATGCCCGTCGTGCGGAGAAAAGTGTGATTGCGAAGTGGGTGGATGCTGCGTCCATCGGTGCCCAACGGCCTACTCGCGTTATTCCCCCGCAATTGCCGCATACCATCGCGAGCCACGCCAGAAGCCGCTATGTCCAGACGAAAAATCACCAGTGAAACCTTTGATCTATTGGCTTTGATTATGAATGAACCACCCGACCAATACTCCGCGGCCTGGTACGCACAGCAATTCAAGGGATTCGGCCACTTGCTGAATCGACTAGCCTCTGAGTACGAAGACCAGTACAAGGTGCTAGTCGAGCTGCGTAATGAAGTAGCCGCGCTCAAGTCGCAACGCAACGACGATATGGCCAAACTTGGCCAGCTTTCTGGGCGGCTCGACTCCGCTGCGACCGTAGTGGCGTCCCTGACCAAACTGATTACTGAACTCGCAAACAAGGTAAACGCAAAGGAGAATGCCGAGCCATGATTCTCACACCTGGCTATTGTTCGATCTGCCACGAACGGGCGACTGCCGTCTGCACGAAGGATACACATTGGCGGGTGTGCGCTCGTCATGAACTGTCGGCTGGGGCCAATTATCTTCTCCCGCTGAACTTCGCGACGTTGAATCGGATGACGCCCGGAGAAGCGGCCACGATCTATCGGGAGAAACGCATCGCGAAGGAGAAGAAAAACAATGATGCTCGGACCGATCGAGGTCACTGACAAAGGGGTCCGCATCCCTAGTGGAACGACGTTCGAGCAATTGCAGGCGGCAATCGTCGCGGTGGCGATGTTCCGGCGGTGTTCCCCAATGTGGTTGGGACGTTTGGCCTTAATTGGCCAGCAGCGGTTCGGCGATCGGTTTTGGTCGGCGCTGGAAACGAACGATGCGTCACTTGAGGACATTCACCGGCTGGTCGGTGTGTGCTCGAAGGTATCCGCCGCTAACTGGCACCCGAGGCTGTCAATGACTCACCATCAATTCGCTGCGACCTTGCCGCCACACATGCAAGCATCGGCTCTACAGCACGCCGTCGACGAAGCATTGAACAGCGGGGAGTTTCGCCAATTTTGCTCTGAACTGAGAAAGGGATTTTAATGAAAGCCAAAGTCATTAAGTCGGTCATTAGGGCCAAAATCGACCATCGTCAAGATGGTCTTGCAAGTCGGCGACCTGAATTTGAAAGACGTAGCTGTGCTGGAGGAACAATTGACGGGCGTGGACGTGGCATACTTCGCGGAATTACTGCGGAAAGTGAAAGACACAGACCCGCAAAAGATCAATACCGCGTACCTGTGCGAGATTATCGACAGGATGTTTTGAGCATGACTTGCAAGTGCGGCCATCCACCGAGACAGATTGGCATGAAGTGGGGCAGGCTGTCGACTTCCGATAGCGGCAAGACCGCCCGACTGAAATGCTTAGCATGCGGCTGGCGGTGGACATCGAGTGCCAAGTATTCTTTCGGACTGCCGCCGCACACCGAAGATTCCAGGAAGGGAATGACCTGGGAGCACATCCTGATTCGGCTATTCGTCGATCGCGACTTGCGAGTTGATCCAATCACTTCTGTTGTGGAATCGTGCCGTAAGTGCATAAGCAACCAGAACGGAGAGTGGCGCGTCATCAGGCAAGTCCCAGATTCCCACAACAGCGGTTACCGCTTCGTCGAAGTGTCCTACGCCGGCATGAAGCGCAAGATCGGAGTGCACGTCCTGCAATGGATTCAAGCCCGCGGTTCGGAAACGAGTACGGGAATTCCAGACGGACAGGAAGTGCATCACTCGTGCAATACGCCTCGCCCCGTTCCAAAAAACAATGCGCTGTCGAAGCTGTCATTGCTCCCGTGGAAGGTCAATCGTTCGTTAAACGGCAACGGAGTGCACAATGACTTCTGACCGGTTGCTCCTGGCGATTGATTGCAATAACCATGTCCACCAGGATTATCACGCCGCTGGGAACGGTGCTGACGACCTGACGTGTGATCGGATCGTCGAGATGATCTCGCGATTCAGGCCGACGCACACCGTAGCCTGCTTTGACTCGCTAGCATCGTTTAGGCGAGACCTGTGGCCACAGTACAAGGCTGATCGCGAGGAGAAGCCCGACGAGCTATTGTGGGCGATCGCGGAATGCTGGCGGAGATTGACCGACAAGGGCATCCGCTGTCTGAAAGTTGATGGCTGCGAATCGGACGATGTCATTGCATCATTGGCCACATCGTTTGACGGGAAGGTAATCATGGCATCGACGGATCACGATCTGTACCCGCTCCTAGAAAGCGGCAGGGTGAACCAGCTAAAGCGGTTTAGAGTGGAAGTGCCTGGTGACCTGCGCACACCTCAGTTTTACACTGCCGCAATGATGGCGGGAGAGTACGGCTTTCCGCCGTCTATGTACATTGAGTACGCCATGATCTGCGGCAAGGCTGGCCAGTGGATTGGAGCTCACGGAATCGGTGACGTTCGCGCCAAGGCGTTGCTTGGCATTGCTCCGCTAAATCAATTGCTGGCTGAGGCGGAAGCGATCGAAGCGGCTTGTATTACGACCAAGATCCGGGAATCGCTGATTGAATTCAGGAGTCAGGAACCACTTGTGAGGAAATTGGCTACTCTGAGAACTGACTTGCCGATCTGTTTTGGGGATAAACCATGACCGAAAGAGACGATCCACGCCAGCAAGGCGACTTTTTTGAATGCTGGTGTGGAGCAACTGGCACTTACGAGGAGATGTTTGACAGCAGTGTTTTTGATTACTCGTGCGGCGCATCCGGGTTCCTGGAGTGCGAATGCGGCGGAGATCACCTGTGCATATGCCACAACCACGGAATTGTGGATTGTCCTGGATGCAATGACTGCTACGACGACTACGACGACGAATGGGACAATGACGACGAGGACAATGAATGAGCAGTCGAAAGGGTCAAAAGCACGTTTTCAACAACGGCCTGTCCGGTGATCGGCTCGATATCGCCATGCGCCGCCTGCAGATCGTGCTGAAACATGGCCTTTTCGCCGCGGCACGGCGAATAATCGATTCAGCTGAGCGAGACTTGCACGCCAGGGTGCTACCGGTCACGACGGATACCCCACTCGTGGATACGAGCGTTGGCGACAACGCTCGTCTGTTAAACATCCTGGACAGTTATGGTATCATGACCGTTGGCCAATTTCTTGGAATTTCAGACGACAAACTGTCTGTGATGAGGCTCAGCCCCGCGCAACACAATGCCGTCCGCGATTTCAGAACTACTTTTCTAACGCAACTCGAACAAAATGGGAGACTGAAGTGACAAGTTTACAGCCCAAAATCGCCGCGATCTCCGGACTCGTAATCGTTCTCGCCGGCGCGGTCCAGCTTCTTGCGGATGGGAACCCCGAAACGAACCCCGATTGGAATACGGTGGTGGCCGCTATCGTTCTGGCTGTTGGTCTTTTTACGGCTCGGCAGAATGGGGTGACTTCCGAACGAGCGGGCGCCAAGTAATTCCAGTCTCGTTTCTTACTCGCGAAAATCGAGGTCGACATGAATAAAGCACAACAAGCTGGCGTGCTTGGCCTAGCTGCTTTGGCCGGTCTGGTGACGGCCACCGCATTGCCTTTGCCGTCAACAAGCACGCCTTCCGCCGCGACCATCTACGCCACCGCATTTGAAGCCACTCCCCAGCCGGCGGCGCTAGACACGCTGCTAGTCACGAAAGCAGGTGTTTGGACACTCACCATGACAGCGGACGGAATCCCGGCATTGGCACCATACTCTGGTCAAGTCATCCGATTGGATGGAGGAACGGCTCCCGGACCGGACCCTACTCCGGATCCGACGACCCCCCTGGAAAGCCACAGGAAGGCTGTCCAGGCAGCGACTGCCGCCGTTGTCGACCCGAACAAGAAGAACACCCAAGCGGCCCTGTCGAAGCTGTACGCGACGACAGCGGGCCTCCCAGTGACCAGCACGGATCAGCTCAAGACGGCAACCAACACGATCTTCGGAGCCCTTGGCCTTCCGCATTGGGGCCAGTGGAAAGTTGCCGTGGACAAAAGTCTCGCTTCTTTCACCGCCTTAGACGATGCCCGTAAGGCGTGGATGATCGTCGCCGAGGTGCTTGAGCAACCATGATCGACGAGTCGGAACCAATTCCTGATGAAGCAGCCGTATTGGAGGATCAATGCCAACTCAAATCGACGAACGACGCCTGATCCAGAAGCTGTGGGACAACGGAGGGTTCTGGGATCCGACAAAGCTTGAGGCGTTAAACGTCAAGCAATCAGACCTGGCCTCGCTCACGCTCCAGGACCGGGAAGTCAAGGAAGCGGTCGCGTCATGGCAATCGAAAGACGCCAATTTCGACGTGCTCTCACTGATCCTACATTTACGTGGGATCGTAGCGGACGGCGAAGCGGGGCCTGTGACCGCGTCGATGCTGGAAGTACCATGCTGCCCGATTCCAAATGCAGCCCCTCCGCCGCACGCATCGTTCCATTACTCGGACCCGGAGCTGCAAGCGGCTGTTGAATCGTACCAGCGGTTTTCAGAGGCTTCCGGCAGTGGGTCATGGCCTGTGCCTGGCTGCGATCCGACCAGGAAAAACGCCGCCGCGGAGCATTCGCTGCGGGTAGGAATGAACACGTCACGCTGTCCCGCGTCGATCAAGGCGTATCTCAACGAAGCGATCCTGCTCACTCGCAAGTGTTCCGCTGAATCCGGGTGCGCCGTCCGGTATGTTTTTGACGGCAGCGATGCCGAATTCGACGTTCAGTGGGAAGCGATCCCCGGAAACATCATTGGTTACTGCTATTTTCCGACCCCTGGGACATGCAGCCAGGTCGTCAAATCTCGGCTCGACACCGGGTACGATGCTGGGGCGATCTTGCTGGCCAACCTGATGCAGCACGAATTCCTTGGGCATGGGATTGGCTTGGAGCACACCCGCGGCGGAGTTATGAACCCGAGCATCCTGAAAGTTGATCCGCTGTCGTGGCGAGGCGATCCATCCGAATCAATCGTGAAGCGTTACTTTGGTGGGCAGCCAGTGCCGCTTGATGACACGAACCCAACCCCAACTCCCGTCGAGCCGTATAATGGAATTTTCGTCTGGGATGGTAAGGTAATAAAAATTCGTGTGTTCTAATGGAATTGCACGAAAATACCCCGCGATGTTGTCGCATCCGGGGCGGCGGTTCAGTCCTAGCTGAGAGGATCGAACAATGGTCAGGATAAGGCAATCTTCTTATGGCGTCGAGAAGGACGGAGTTTATGGAACTCGCACTGACGGGAACTATGAACCAGGCAACGCGAGATGGGCCACGCGATCACAGCAACAAAGAAACACTAGAGACAATCACATTATACCTGCTTTCGGAGAATCAAAGTGTGCCGCAGACTGGGTAGACGATTCACGTTGCGTGGTTAGTTACGCTACGCTTCAGTCTAGACTTCGCAGAGGGTTTGACCCTGAACTTTCAATCACTCAGCCGCTTTTCAAAGGAACCCATCATGAACGAAGAAATCATAAAGATTCTCGAAGAATCTGACGCCACGCCTACTGTAAAGATTCAGGCATTGACGATCGCGATGGAAGTGTCTGGAAACATAGCCTACCGCAACGCGAGCATGGCCGCTGGCGGGCAATTCCTGGCTCTGTTGATGGAACTCATGAAGCTTTTGCTCCCCATCCTGCTGGAGTTGCTCAAGCCCAAGGCATAGGCCATAATTGCCTTGCTTGATATACCCTTGGAAGGCCCGGTGCCATTTGGGTCTCTACCCAGTGGCGCCGGGCGATTTTTTCTCAAAAGGAGTCTCTGATGTTCATTCGCATGCTGTTCGTCGCACTGGTCATTTCCTGCTTGTCCGTTGTGGACGCACAGGGGGGCTGTGGCAAACAAGTGCAAGCCAGGCGTGAAAGTGGCTGTAGCCGCGCTCACCCGGCAGCCAAGGTCGCTGTGGCGGTCCTGGGCGTGCAACGACGCCATGACCGGCGAGATCGGTAATTGCTCCATACGCTCCTTGGGCGTCTTCGGACGCGGCTGGTGGTTTCCACGGGCCGCGTTTTTTCGTAGACTGCATCCATGTCGAAAACAAGCCGTAAGCGACGAAATGACATCGACTTCACGGAGATGGAACCAACGTCTCCAGACGACGATCGCGAAACGTCTGAATATCACCTCGGTGTCAAGGCTTACAAAAGTGGCCTAAACATCGAGGCCGTTCCATTTCGGCACGGATTCACGCTAAGCGACAGGCGCCGTCGGTGGTATGTCGGGTGGCTTGACCAACGCACCCGCGAATCACTGGAAGAACTGTTCAATTCCCACGGCATCACATCATTTCCTTGAAGGGGCGGAACATGGACAATGCTTGGATCGCTGTAGCGGTATCAATGGTTGGAGTGGGGTTCGCCGTACTCGGGGGGCTAATCCACGTCGTCTGGAAGATCAGCCGGATGAGCACGCAGATTGACGTGATCCTCCAATCAATGGAGCGAGACGGCAAATGTTTGTGGGATTCGCTCGGCGAGCACGCCAATAAGCTGGGCAAGCATGATGTTCGGATCGCCCGGATTGAAGCGACTCAGCCACCACGCGATTGACTTCACTGAGCAGACTACTTCTTCTTGAGAAAGCCTTTCATCCTGGCTCGCTTGTCGCGGTCGTCCGCTTTTCTCTGATTCCAATCCTCATTCGACTCCCCCCTCTTCCTCGTTGGCATCGGACTAGCAATCGATCGGCGAAGCTTGGCTTTGTAATCTCTCGTGTCCCTGGCCGTCCCGTTCCATTTGACCGCCAGTTGCTCCCTGATCTGACTGCGGCTAGTTTCGATTATGCTTTTGATTCTCTCGATCGTCGCTTCGGACGGGTTGTCGTTCGGCTTGATCCGCGACACTCGCTCTCTCGCCAGAGAGCCAGACATCCGCAAAAACTCCGCATACTGCTGATCTGTCATGCTTTTTGATTGTCTTTCCCACGTGTAGGTTGGGGTTGGCATCTCTGGAGCCACTTCGCTGTCTGGATTTCTCCGGTTCCACGCCATGAGCAATTGGTCGCCTACGAAAACACCCTCATGCTTTGTGTATGACGGGACAAGAATCCTCCATGCGATATCTGTCCCAGGAACTGGACTAATTGACGATGGAACGAGTCTGCCCCACATGTCGTACTTTGGCATGTCTGGAACGATTCCAAGCTCTGTCTGCTGAGCCATCCTGATCCCCAGACGCTTGTACAGATCACTCCCCTTTCCCCACACCTTTCGCTCTGGACGAACTTTGTCGATCGACCTGCCTGACGAGCGAATGATATTTGGAGCCCAACTGACAGCAAACTTGGACGCCCACTTGACTGCCCGGTTTGGATCGGGACTGTCGACGGCTTCGATCACATCTCCAATACCCTGAAGGAACGTCTTTCCTTCTATCTGACCAAGGATGCTTTCCCATGTCTTGTCAAATGGCCGTCCTTTCTTGGCGGCGCTGGCCATATCAACCATCGTCGCAACTGCCGTGGCAAACGGCTCAATTCGTTGGTAACTGTACCATCGGTTGCCGAGATTGATCGAAAGTGGCGGATTGGTTCGCTCCTCAAGCTGCCGCTTGCCGATGCCGCGACGTTGCGAAGTACCTGTTATCCACGGATCATCGTCATCGTTTCCCATGAACAACAGGAACATTCCAAGAGCCGCTATTGCTTGCTGGGCTCCAAGGCCAATCAAAGGAGCGTACGGATCTAGAGAGCCGGTTTCCTTAGCTTCCTTGGCTGCCTGACGCCAGCGGACAGCCAGCTCGATCGCACCCAAGGGAGTCTTTCGCAATCCCTCCTCCAATATGTTGACAGGAGTCTCGACGAACGGAATCACAAAAGTTAGCGGCTTGAACTTTCCTCGCGCAAACTTAGCAATACTCTTCAGCTTTCTGGATATCTTTGAGCCTCCCTGTTGGAAAGTTAGTTCTCTGGAAATTTCGGTTGCGCTGCCCCACGCTGGAGATTCGATGTCGTCAACCAATTCCCTGACGCGAACCGTTAAAGCATCTCCCGACAACCCCTCTTCCTTCGCCATCCGGTACGCCTGCGCCCCAACTTCCATGTTGACGATGAGAGTCTTTGCGAACTCGTCCGCAAACAGCAGCGGACGATAGCCAAACGAACGAATAAATCTTCCACGCCGGCCAGGAATGGCTATCCTTGCCTCCTGCATTTTTCCCCCTCCCATGAAGTGCGACAATGCCGAACGCTCCGTCTTCCAAGACTGGACGGCGTTTCGCATCCCCCGTGACATGCCTGGCAAGATCCCAGCGAGCAAATGTTTGTACTCGCCCCACTGGGCACCCTTCGGATTCCTGATGATCGTGTTCAATGCGGACTGAACAAAACGCTCTGCGGTGTAATACCACGCCGTGTTGGCAACGTTCCCTATGGTGTTGGCCGCATGAGTGGTTGGTGCTGACAGGATCGCGTTACGCCAGTATTCGATAGCCTTATCTGTAAACGTCGAATGGCGGGCAACTGTCTCTTCCAACGTGCGAAGCGATGCGGCTGGATCTTCCGATACGGAAGCCAACTCCGTTAGGTCGATACCTTCATTTTTCAATGCTTCCAGGATCTTCGTGGGGTTGTCGGAACTCAAGATCGCTTCCAAGATCGCCCGCTTCCGTCGCATGGCTGGCGTCTCAAGCGGATCTCGCAGGCTCAGTGCCCTCGCTTGCTCCGCACGCACATCCCGATAGCCGTCGATAAGTTTTTTCAAATCGTCCAACTTGCCTGACTTGAGAGCCTCGATGCCTTCCTTGTCGATGATTCTCCTCGCGACAACCGTGTCCGCTTCGTTCATCGTGTCGCCATCAGCAAGCCGATCGAGCAACTTCTGCCGCTCACCGGAATAATCGGCTGCTAATCGCTGCGTGGCTTCGTCTGCCGCAACGGTCCTGGATCGAGGCGTAGGCTTTCCAGCCAGATTCCTTTCCTCGTCCACGTCAGTAACGACGTCCCTGACGCCCAAGTCTTTAGCCGGGTTGGCTAAGTCAGGGCGACCACGCAATGGTACGTCGCCGATCTTTTGAATCGAGTAGGACGTGTTGCTTCCTGTTCGCTTGGCTTCCCGGTCCCAGAATCCGGCCTCATCCATCTGATGGAACACGTCCCGCCCTTGAATCTCGCCGATTCCGAACTTAGACAGGATGCCTCTGATCCACGCGGCGATCCGCTGCCATGTGGAAGCTGGCCCTACGCCTTCCCGCGCCGAAGCGATATCTTCCTCCTGCTGAGCAATCGAGCGCATCTTGGAAGAATATTGCTTGACGAGCGCATCCCACTCCCGTTGACTGAGCATGCCGGACGTGCGTGCTAAGTGAAGGGCTTCGTGTCGCAGCGTCGAAGATGTCGCCATGCCGTTTGCCAGACGAATCAATCCAAGACCACTGTACTGCTTCCCGGTCTCGTCGGTCACGGAGAACGATCCGGCGGCGGCCATTGCGGCGCGTTGCTCTTCCGGGATTTTTAGACCCATCTTGGCTTCCAGGGCATCCCAATCGATTGGCACTTCGTCGACAACCTGAATGTCAAAATGATGGCTGCCAACTTCCACACGCCATCCCGTACCGCCTGGAAGATTTGTGACGGTCCGCTGCGGGAATGCGGCTATTACGTCCTTGCGCGTCAGTCGCCGCTGACCTGTCCTAGCCTTACCTGTCGGACGGAGAGATTCCGCTTGTGCCCCTGGGACGGTGCCTGGCGGTTCCTCTTTGGGTTTGATTACTTCGGCAGCCAAGTCCTTTTGCGTGTTCGCTTGAAGCGTAGTAATCTCCATCACGGCCTTTAGAACGGCGATTGTCTGCTGTTTGTTGGTGATGGGCATCTCCATCCATGCAGCGCCCTTTGATACAAACTCATGCGGACTAGCGGCATTCAGAATGTCGCGATTGAGAGTGTACTTGCCGCCCTGCGACTTGGCCTTCTTGGCGGAGAACACCACCCCGCTTCCTGCTGGATTCCTCACTACATAGAAATTTCCGTCCGCTGAGAATGCGGTGCCATTCTTGGTGAGGAACGACAGCACTTGGTCGACACTTTGGAATTCAATCGGACGATCCGCTTGCCACTCCCGCACATCAAACCGTCTTGGCATCAGCGTTCCACGGCGGCTTTCGCCGGAGTCATCCGTGAAAAATACGATTCGACCACGCTTGCCGCGTAACTGTTCTTGAGCAGCCAGAAGATTGCCGGTCGCAATGTGTCGCACTTCACGAGACGTCGATTGGGCCTTGTCAAATTCCGCTAGTCGATTTTCGAGTGGAGTGCCCCATGACAGCATGATTTCTGCTCGGCTTCCAACTTGAGAAATTGGAACTCGAATCCTGCGCACGGCATCAGAGACTGCGATGTCAATAACCCATGACGACATTGCCACAGGGTTTTTTGCCTTCCCTGTTTTGTAAACTCCCATCACGATTCCGTTGAACCGTTCCAACGACACATCCCCCTCTTCCGCGTCCGGGTCTTTCAGATTAATTGATACAGGAGTTCCAGGCGGATAGGTTCTCACATGCTCCGCCACTGCCTTCACACTGCGGAGAAACTGAGTCATCTTTTGGCCCAGCTTGTTTTCGGATAGCTTTGGCCTGATATCACTATCGAAGTAAGAGTTGGCATCGCTTTCAACTTTATCTGCGGACTCGCTTGCTATTTGCATGGCTCTAGACTTTACATCGCCGATGTCACTGGCTCCAGTCTCCGCTAGGATCGCATCGGTCACTTCCTTGGACGACATGGGCTTCCCAATACGCTTGGCGTCAACTGTCTCCAGGTAGGCGGGCTGCTCGAAAGGATTAGTGGACTCTTCCTGACCGTCGAAAATCTTCATGCGATTCTGAGTCTTCGCTTGCAAATCAAGCGTTTTTGCAACCAGTGGATTTTCTCCAAGGTTGTCCAGTTCAGCCAAGTGCGAGTTGAAGATGTCAATCACGCCATCCCAGAACTGTCGTTGCTGCTCGATCGGCAGAAGAATCACGCGCCCGGTAACCTTCCTGGCAATGTCATCCGTATCTTTCAATAATCCATCGCCATCCAACGCACCCATCGGCTCCCCGATGTCCTCGTACATTTGTGGGTAGTCTTCCATGAACCGCGCGACGGCATAATCGCCAACCTCATTGATGATGTCGGGAGTATCAAACCCGACCGACCCTGTCGCCTTGCCTGTGACCGTGGCGTTTAGGCTGGCCAGCTTTTTCACCAGCACGGCTGCCGGTCGATTCTCAGCCGGAGCGTCCGACAGCAATAGCGTGTACTGCGGCAATACCACTTGCCCAGTCCGATTAACTCGCCCCAGCATTTGCATGAACTCGTCAATGTTCTTTGCTGGCTGCGAGATAATCATGTGTCGAGTTTTTTTGTTTTTCACTTTTTGGCTGGCGTGGATGCTCAACCCAGTCGAGCCGGATCGGTTCAAGATCAACACGTCGACACTGCCGTCATTGAACGCCTTTATTGACCGTGTCTTGCCTCTCGATCCTGATTCCGTGGCAGCCCGCTGCGTCAGAAACATGCTGCCGTCGTCGCGGTAATCAATCAATGTTTCACGGCCAGTGACTTCCGCCACGGAGTATCCGGCTTCTTTGATCTTCTTCCTGATCCAGTCAATCGGAGATACCGGGGCGTTGATCTGGATCTCGCCAATAAGCTTCTTGGAGGCTTCGTACTTCGCGACAGCTTCAGGACCAAGTTCCTCGTCAGTCAGATAGTGCCTTTCCGGTGGGATGCCAGCCCCGTGCTTGATTGTGACTTCCCGACTGCGCTCCAGGTAATGAAGTAATAGGTCGCGATAGTTGAAATCAATCGGATCGCCAAACTTCAGTCCACCAGCATCCACGTACCGATTAAGTGCGGACTCCATCGTGTTGTCGACTACGATGACCGGAGATTGACCAGCCTTTATGGCGTTGATTGCCGCTTGCGCCGTCTGATCGGCTTTTAGCGAAAGCAACATCTGGTCAGTAAGGTTCCACAAGATGGACGAAAAGTTTGTGCTCGTCACGCCTTTGTCGCCAGTCGCACTCTCACCAGCCAATCTCTTTCCTGACGATACTACTTCTTCGTCAATAGCAGTGACAGCATCCTTTTTAGCAACATCGAATTGGTTGATTGACCGAAATACTTCCGACACATTGTCGGCTGTTTTCAAATCAACATTCACCTCCGCAGGCTCAAACTTTATCCCCTGGAAAGACTTCTCGCGACGAACGTACTGGCCTGATTCAGCCAGCATTTCCGACACGACTTGCTGAAGTGGCACGCCACCTTCCTCGATCGCGACTGGCAAGTGTTCAAGATTCTTTACCGCTTTCGCCATGTCCGTCCGCGAATACAAGTCCATCACATCAGGCCGCTTGGCGAACGTCGCCGAAGAGTACAGAACTCCCTGAAACTGGGACATGACCGACCGCAGGAACTTCGCTCTGTTCGGCGGACCCTCGCGTTCCTTTTTCGTTTTTCGCTTCGATCCAGACCCACCGGCGTTGTGACTCTCGTCGAAAATAACGAACGTTCGTGGGGCGATCCGGAGAATGACATCGTAACGCCACGGTTCGAGGCTCACGCCTTTTTTGGATATTGGCTGAATCTGCGAATACTGCGTGAAGATGGCGTCATAGACCGTATCACCGGACTTCAACTCTCCAGTTGCCTCCCAGTTGCTGACGGCATCCAAGACTCTCTCACGATTCACGTCCGAGCTTGATTTGATCTGCCGTCCATCGGGGAGTTGCACAACGTTTTTGCCTGTGTAGTCTCCCGTCACCAGGATCTCAAACGGCGGCTCGTTCATGCCAATGTCAGTCAGGTCGCGGACCATGTCCCCAAACAAGTCCGGCTTCTCCGTGATGAACAAGGGCACCATTCCATTGATCTTGGCGTACCGAATCATCCCAGCGACGACCCTACCCTTGCCAACACCGGTTTGGCAGCCAAGCACAAACGCCGCTCCTCGCTTGTGATTGCCAATCGCCAATGCTAAGGCGTCAACCTGCTCGGCCGCGAACGCATTGTTGAGCTGCGTCGGAGTCATCCCCAACTCTTTGCCAACAAAGGCGTCGAGGTCTCCGTATTCACTTTCCAGTGAATCGAGCGATTTGCGAATCGCAGTAGCAAGATTGGCTGGTACGAGAGTGCCGATCTTCCCGCTTCCAGATCGCGGAGTGTACGTCGTCTGGAATTCAGTTTCTCCAGAATCCTCCTCCTGAAGAATCTGGTCCACGCTCGATGACACATCCATTTCCGTGTCAAGCTTTGCACGCAGGCTATCCCACGACCGCTGCATCGCCGGTCCAATGCGACGGGTAAGGTCCGCTCCAATGGCGTCCGCCATGTACCGCGTGTAATCGCGAAACGTCAGATAACCGGCCCGCAATGCCATTCTAGTCAACTTGGCAACGTCCCTAATGAGTTCTGGGTCGGCGAGCGGGTTAGTGAATAGCTTGCCCTTGTACTTGTCGGCGAACGCCTTCGCCGCGTCGTCCAGATCCTTACTAGCGGCTTTTGTCTCCTCGGAAAGAATGGACTCTTTGGATTTGATCCCCTTCTTCTTCGGCTCTGCCGCTTCCTCGGCTGGCTTCTTTTTGATCCCCTTCTTTGTTTGTTCGGCTTCGGCGGGTGTTTCAGAAATGCCTTCGGTTATCGCGGCTTCCAACTCCTCGTCACTCAGATCGGAAAGCTTTTTCTTCACTCCCTCGAGGGCAGGAGCTGCGTCCCCCAATCCTCCACGTTCGCCAGTTCCTGTATCGACTCGACCGCCTCCCTCTGGCTTGACACCCGGATCGGGAACATTTTCCTGCGCACCCCGTGGCTGTTCAGCAGCGCCTCGAACTCCGCGCTCACCAGGTGCCGCGGCAGGTCGTCCGGATACCGGCCCCACCGTTCCTCCCACAGCAGGCTGAATGCCTGCTGCCCGTCCTGGTCGTCCTTCAACATCGACTCCACCCTCTCCCGCAGGCGGTCTAGGTACTGTTCCCACGTCAACGTCTTGTCCTGTGGGTGCAGCGGCACCGCCAGGCTCGACGGTCCCGGGCTCCACGCTAGTTGCTGGTCGTTTTTGCGGAAGCTTCGCATCTTTCAACTCCTGCCATGAATTGTACTGGATAGGAATCCCGCCTTGCTTCATATTCCAAGGCTTGACCCTGGACGCCGCACTGCGCCCCTTGATAACGATCACATCCACTGGGAATGACGCGCCCTGCCGAGAATACAGATCACCGGATACGGTGAAGTGGTCCGTTACGCCATAGTTGTCGTACAGCCAATCGTAGAAAGGCTTCACGCCAGACGCACTGTACGCTTTCGCGTGTTCAATCGGCTCCGATGTCCGACTACCCTTGGCTCCCAAGATCAAGACAGCCGATCCGTCGTCCGCCATCGCCGACAGGGAATTCATGACGATGGCGTGATCCACTTCTCTGGTTTGGACCCCTTCAATCGTCCATGTCTTGGTCTGATTGCTCTCGTCTCTAACGGTTCCGAACGGCGGATTGAGGATGATCGAATCAATCTCTTGCGATGGCCGATAATCTGTCGCGTCGTTGGTCGTTGTGGCAATCCCCTGCGACTTCAGGGACTCGGCGCGAGAGGCGTTCAATTCATTGGCCACCGCTTTGCTCGGATCGGCTGCCACCAGCAGCATTCCGTTGCCGGCAGTCGCATCGTAAACCGATTTGTCCGAAGTGACATTCGCCAAGCGTGAAGCGAGATAAGCCAACGGAGCTGGCGTGCTGTACGCTTGCTGGGAAATACTCGTCGAAGTGCGAGTGGAAAGATTCGGCTGCCGCTCGTACAGGTCGACCATCCGATCGTACGTATCTGATTCGTCATCACCTTCGGCTACCACAGCCTTTGCGGCCTTGACGACACCAAGCTCGACAGCCTCGTCGACCTCTTTGGCAGTTGGCGTTCCAGGCGTTACCTTGCCGCCAAGCTTTTCCCCAGCTTCCGATCTGGCTTCCAGAATCGTTCCGTACTTCGCCCCACTTGTCAGCCGTTCGCCAAAGTGATCCCCAAGCGCTACTCGACTTGGTTTTTCAACCGTACCGTAATCTCGTTGCTCTACTCCAGGCTTTTGAACTGGAGGTACGACATCGCCACTATCACTCGGACCAACACCCGGAGGCGTCTCCACCCCAGATGGTGGAAGTTGCGGTTGCTCTTTGGTCGGCGGAGGTACATCGACTGGTTCCTCAACAGCAAGCACGTTTCCACGAGAAGCATCAATCTCGTGATTGATATGAGCTTTATCAGTTGACACGACAAGGAAGTCGCCGCGGCGCCCTTTACTGACTCCTTGAACACGCTTTCCGCGCCAGTCGTATTCGACCGGAGTTCCTTCAGGGAATCTATCCGCTGCCGCGCCTGGCGACTCAATGACTTCAATGCTTGGCTTCTTGGTTTCGAGTTTGGTTTCTGGTCCGCCAAAGATCGGCTTAATGACAAGCGGTCCAAGAGGCGGAGCCTGCGACACGGTGGCAGCCACTTCAAACTGGGTATCACGCGGAGATCGAGGAGCGTATTGAACTCCCTGCTGCGTTGGGATGATCTGGACAGGTTCGGTCGAACGAATACCGTTCTCGATCGTCGAACGAATGCCATTGGCGTCCTCAAAGACATCTTGCCCTGCCGCATTCTTTCCTATCGTTTGGCTTTCTAGCTTCCTGATTCCCTTCTTCTTTGGCGATGCCGCTTCGGCTGGCTTCTTTTTGATACCTTTCAGCTTTGGCGGCTCTACGGCCACCGGCTCGGCTTGCTGATCGACCTGGGGTATGGCCAAGCCAGCTTCCGCGGCTGGAGCGGAGGGCACCACAGCACCGGGTTTGGCAGCAACCCCAGTGATGTCAGGAGAAGGAACTTCCTTTTTCGGAGGCGTCTCTTCGGCTTCTGTTTCAACTGTCGCTCCTTTCGATAGATGGGTTTCAACGGCTCGTAACCACTGCCTGCGTTTCTCGGTATCACCCTCCCTGGCGGACATCTTCGGCAATCCGACCTCCTCAAAGACTCGTGAAGAGTATCGACGACCAGCAACAAGCTTCGCAGCCAATTCGGGGTTCTTGTCCGCCCAAGCAGTAGCCGTGATTTCCGGCGATCCGTAGAAGTCCTCGGCCAAGGCTCGCTGGATCTGTTCCGGTGTGCGTGCGGCTCCCGCGGGTGGTTCCCCTGGCTGAACTCCAGGTTGTGGCGGTGTCGGTGCGGCTCCAGCCGGAGGCGTTCCACCAGCATCTGGAATTGGCACCTTTAAGGGCTGTGCCGGCGAAGTAAATGCCTCGGCAATGTCGCCAACCGTCGAAACGCCACCCAAGCCAGCACCGGCAGCCGCTCCAATCAAACCGGCACCAGCATACTCCCGCCACTTGTCAAAAGTTGGCTTCGCTTCCGGGTCATTCTCGGCCAGCCACTGCGCCGTGTCGCTCACGACTTGCTGTGTGGCCTCTTCGCCGCCCTCTCCGGCTGTGACGGCCAACCAGCGTTTGGCGATCTCACGGCCCGCTAGACGCTTTGCTGGGGACAGAGCGCTCTTGCCAAGCAGTTTTCCAACAGCCCAACCGGGGCCAACTTCAATGGCGGCGTTGATCGCCCCGGACGTCCCAGCTTCCGCTAGTGCCCTCCGCATGGCTTCATCTTGGGGAATGCCTTTTCCCTCCATGCGTTCCCTGGCCGCACTGTAAGTCCCTCCGGCTTCCAAAGCACCACCCGTGGCGGCGAACGTCCCTATTTGCGCGGGAAGGCTGCCACCGCCAGTAGCAGCCGCTACCGCTGTTTGACCCAGCAACTGAGGAACGGCTTCGGAGACATTCTCCGTCCACCATCGCCAAGAGGCGGGATTGAAACCACCCGCTGAAGTCGATTTTCCAAGATCGGTTGGATCTTCGGCTCGCCTTCGTATTCCGCGTTGAAACTCGCGACTATCTTCGGCAAGCTGCCTGCGGTCGTTGATGACAGCTTGAACCGCCGGATCCGCCTGAACGCCAAGCTTATTTGCCAGCCAAATATCAAACGCATTCGCTGTGTCTTGATACCCCTCGATCAATCCGCCTATGCCACCGACAATACCCTGTCCGCCTCGAACTAGACCGCGGCGGACGCCCTCGATGGGACCAAGGTCCGGTTGCTCGGGCTCGCTGGGAGGGGCCTGTCCCCCTTGGAATAGGTCTAGGAGTTCCCAAGGAGAGCCGCCTTGCGGGCTCGGAGTGACGACATTGCTTTGAGGAAGGCCAGAAGCCTGGCCCCCCTGGAATAGGTCTAGGAGTTCCCAGGCGTTAGGCATGATGTTCTCTTTATTGCGACCCTCGTCCAAGGGCGGCGTCAGCAATCTTTTGTATTCTGTCCCAGGCTGCTTTGATTCGTGGATCCGTTATCTTAGCGGGATCAAAACCTTTGTACTGCTTCATCCTCGCCAGCGTGTTCACCGCCCGGTCCACATCCTCTCGGCTGAATCCGCTTTTCTGTGCGTTGGAGTAAGCAGCCTGTCTAGCGGATTGGACGTCTTGGCCTTGCGGCTGCTGCATGAAACTCCGCTGTTGACCTTGCGACTGGGGAGCGGATTTCTGAGCCTTGTGTGCATCAATCAAGAGCTGCTGGACATCGGCGGGAAGCTTCTGGGCCTCCATGACACTATCTGGATCTTGATCCAGCTGTGCGATCCGTAGCGCCGCAGGCATGTTTCCCTGCGATATGGCCAGCTCCTGGGCGGCGCGGATCCAATTGGAGAACGCCTCACCTTTGCTGCGTTGGGCACCGCCTGATTGCGAAATCGACGGTGGCAATTGCGGCATTGGCAAGCCAAAGTCAACGGCCATCCATTTTCGAGCCAACTCTTCCACTTGCGTTTCGTTGTAATCGCCCTGCTCCCGCAATAGATCCCTGGCGGCTTCGCGGTATTGCAAGCGGTCCTTGGGACCTGGCGTCTGGGTTGACTCGGCCTTCCCAAACTTGATCTCGCCATCCGGCTTGACGAAGTACGGAATGCCTTCAGGAGTTGTGCCAGATCGCGACCCTACATACGCCTGAAGAGCTTCCGGAGTGGCGTTCGGGTCCAATCCCACTCGCTTCAGTGTGAGGTCAGGCTGGACCTGATACCGATCAAGCCCTTCGGTTACAAAGTCTCCTGGCTGGTTCTTGAGATGCTTGCCCCAGTTTTTATTAATGAGTGGCCTAGCGACTTCCATCCTCGCCTGGAGATACTCCGACTCCGGGATCTTTCCTCGTGCGTATTCCTTGTCCAATGCACTTAGGTTTCCGATGGTTCCCGAATACTCCTCTTGTCCAGGCTGATCGAACCTGGATGACATTTGATGGATTTGATCCAACTGTTTGTTAAACATGGCGTCCTGATTGCGGAGGTAACGCATCCTGTTTTCCTCAGCGGCGTACCCGGATTGCCTTTCGTCCCTCGCTAACTCGCGTTCTCCAAAAAGCTTGTCCTGAAATCCGGCGAATTCCTTCTGCCGCTCAAGTTCCTGACCCCTCTGCATCCCTTGCGACAGGATCCTGCCAAACTCATCCAATGCTTCCGTCTGGCTCTTGACTCGCGCATTCCGACCCATCGCTCGCCCGTAACCGCCGAGCAAGGACGTCCCATGTTGAACAGTGATTGGCATTGTTGCGTTACCCCGCGATTCCGCGACCAGTCGCGTACCCGGCAGCGATCTGGGCGATCAATTTCATCAATCCATCCTGGCCAAGAGATTGAGTTAGCGTGGCAATGTCGTTCAAGCCTGGGCCAATGTCCGTCCGATTCTCAATGACCCGGAACGGATCTTGCGTCAGTCCCGCGTATGATGAAGCTCGATTCGCTTGGGCATTGAGCCTGTCAGCGGAAAGATTGCCATATCCCTGCGCCGCCGCCGCCTGAGCGGCAAGCGTGTCACCGCTCAAATCCCGGCGATAGCCAAACTGCTGCTGCCGCATCGCTTCATCAAAACGCCGCTTCTCCGCCGACTCCCTTTCACCAAGGCCGGACAAGACGCTCGACCTGACCGTGGTGTTTCCTAATCCCCTGGAAGCAAGGTCCTGCTCGGCAGCCGCTCGCTGGGCGGAGTATTGATTGCCGATGTCAGCTCTCGATTGGGCACCCAAGTTGTCGAGCAATCTTGTCAGATCCGATTCGCGGGCTCCGTACCCGCCCGCCACGTCACGATACATTTGGCCAACGTCGGCCTCCCGGGCTCCGTAGCCGGCAGCCACGTCTCGATTCATTTGGTCGACATCGCTGGTCCGCTGGGCGTAGCCGGTCAAAAGCTGGTTGTATCGCTCCTCGTTGGCCTTTTTTGACTCCTCGGCGGCGGACTGCATCTGCGGAACTAGGGCCCTGATTTCCTTATCACGCTGAATCGACGGCATCGCAATGTCAAGCGCTTTGTCGGCCACCTTGGAAGTTGGCTTCAGAAGATACTTACTCAAAACGTTACCAAATAGCGACATCGCGGCACCCCCTTAAACGTCCAGACCTTTGTCGAAAAACGAAGCCATGATCGGATTATTATCCACATCAACGGTTCCGGTGTCCACGTCCTTTGTCTGCTTGGCCAGGACGTACGCCATGCTCAGCATCGCGTTTCGCACCGTTGTCGCGTCAACCGGAGTGACTTTCAAAAACCGACTGATCGTCTCGGCATCCAAGTTGTATTTCCTTTGCCCGATCAGTCGCTTCCCTTTCCTTGCCGCATCGGGATAACCGTAAAACACCACCATCCCACGTTGGTCGGCTTCTGAAATGTTGATCTGAACTGGCTTCCAGTAGGCTTTAGCGTACTGTTCGCCGAATGAATCCGTAAATGACAACTCTATCGCCATCGTTCAATTCCCCCCTCTGGATGTCAGTTAAGAACCTCCAACATTAAATTGGTGCACGTCAGCGAAGTAAATGCCCCCATTCCGTCATCGGTGGAAGTCGAGCCGAGCCCTAAAGCAAGCGAAGCTGTCGTGTCTATGGTGTCAGTAGCCGCATTGGTCAGCCAAAAGCAAAACGGCAGGAATGACGACCCGCCATTGTCATGGACGAGCATCCGGCCTTGAACAAACACGGTTCCTGTCGCCCCTGTCGTCCGGCAAGTGATAACGGCCTCCAGTTCCCAGCCCGCCGAAGATGCCGCAGAGGGTGGTGTCATGGAACCAATCGTCGCTATCTCCGTCGCTCCCAACTTGAGCTTTACTTCAAATGGACCGTTCATTATGGAAGAAGTGAGATGCCCGTAAGCTTTGATGCGAACAGTCTTGCCCACGGCGAAGAAATTGGCGGGAAGCGTGGTTGTCCCTACCCCTGTGCCGATGAGCGTTTCTTCCGTAGCGGCATCAGCGGTGGCATCAGCGGTGGCTGAAAAAATGACCCCCAGAAGCGTCTGCTCGATTCCCGCTTCGTAGACCTGTATTCCCTTCTGCGTGGAATCATTCCACGTATCCCCGTCTGTTGTTGAGCCTGCTGCGGCGGTCAAGCCAAGCCTTCCCGCGAGGGTGAGCTTGTCGGTTGTCTTGTTGTAGGTCATTCCCGCTTCGCCTGCAGGATTATTAGCTCCGTCGAAGAATAGGACATGCGTGTCCGTTCCGGTAATACTGGAGACTCCGAGCTGTACATCAGTTCCAGCGTCATCCGTAAACCAGAGTTGATTAGGCGTGGCTGTCTTGACCCAAATCTGCCCATAGGCAGCGGTGTCAGCGTTGGCTGCGGCTTGTTCCTTAAGGGATAGGGTGCCTTCGATGGTGAGTTTCTGATTGGGTAAAGTCATCCCGAAGCCAACGTTGCCGTCGCTTCCTTGCACGAAGAAGGCGTTTGCGGCTCCCACTCCTTCAATGCGAAAATCAATATCCTCTCCTTGTTCGTTGATTACGAACTCAGAGCCACCTAAACCGTCACCAGAGGCTACAAAGATAGAGCCATCTGATTCTTGAAGTTCCAGGATGTTAGCGGTTTGGGAGGCGGCGGCTTGGACGATGAATCCAATGTTTGTCGCAGCGGCAATTTGAATGTCTAGTTGCGCATCGGGTGAGACATCTCCGATGCCTACCTTTACCGCGTCCGCTCCCGTGCCACCAAGAACAATCGAATTGTCCTGTCCAACTTTGGCGTTCTTCCCGATTGCGGTGATGTTCGTTAGGACTGTTGTATTAGGGATTGATGCGTCGCGTGAAGCTTTGTAGCCAATAAATGTGGCATACGTATCGACAGAAGTTTGCTGATCGACTGTCCCATCGCCGTAGCCAGCCCTATACCCCACGGCCAGGTTGCTACTGCCCGTGTTGTTTGATAAGAGAGCTTGGTACCCCACGGCCAGGTTATCATTAGCCTTGTTTCCAAAGAGAGCTTGATGCCCCACGGCTAGGTTGTTAGCGCCAGTGATGTTGGTGTAGAGAGACCGATACCCCACTGCTATGTTATTATCGCCAGTAGTTTTGACGGTAAGAGCTTCCGACCCAATAGCGATGTTTTGGCTTCCTGTGGTATTGGCGCGGAGAGCGTTAGTCCCCGCAGCTGCGTTGTCACTGCCAGTGGTGTTGGCGCGGAGAGTCTCCGTTCCCAAAGCCATGTTTGAATTGCCAATGGTGTTGGCTATGAGAGCCTCGGAACCAACTGCCATATTCTTACTGCCAGATGTGTTAGCGGTGAGAGCGAACACACCAACTGCCACATTCTGATTGCCCGATGTGTTAGCGATGAGAGCGAACGCACCAACTGCCACATTCTGATTGCCCGATGTGTTAGCGGTGAGAGTTCCATACCCTAATCCTGTGTTGTCGACTCCTATATTGCTTGCCCCAATTCCGGCATCTTGCCCAAAAAACTCGCACCGTGTTAAGCCCTGATCTGAACTGAACGACCCGACGTTGTTAATCCTAGCTCTGATTGCGCCTGTGCTAATCTGCGACTCAAAGAGGTTGGCGGATTGGCTGGTGGCTCCTTTGACTACGATTCCTTTTTCAGCGGCGGTTGGATAAAAAGTGCCTTTGGCTAGTCCAGATACACCACCGACAACCAACTCATTCAACGTGTCATCCCAGAAGAAGTTGCTCGCATCCTCTGTTGCAAACCCTAACGTTCCAGCAAACAGCACTGACCCTGTCGTCCACGGGCCACTGATCGTCACATCCTTCCTCGCCAGCGTACGCGTCGTGCCGTCGTCAAACACGGCTACCAGCGTATCGACGCCAGTCTGCTCGTACCCGCCAACAGCCACCCTGTCCGCCGCTGGAGTGGCAACGCCAGACGGATTCACGTAGCTCGTGAAAGCACCCGCCGTGTCAATCCTGGACCCAATCAACGTCTTCGTGTTGTCCCGGTAGCACGAAACGTGTGCCAACGTCGTCGACACACATTCCATGATCGCCTCAAAATCGGTGGTAGTGGCACTGGCTCCTACCTCGATCACTCCCGTACCACCAACAATCAACCCAAAGCCCGTCTCAGTGACCGTGTTGATAATCAGGGCCGTCTGCGTGTTCAGAGTACCCGTCTCGGCCAAGAGCCATGTGTATGCCGCGCTGTTGGCGTTCCCGCCGTACACGTAAAGCGTGCTGGCCAATTTGACAGCCCGGCCAGCGAACGTACGGTTCAAGACTTCCCTGACCCGGGCATCGGAGATACCGTTCACGATGCCAAACACGTTGTAATTCGAGAATGGCCAACTACTGGGTTCCGACATCAGAAGATCCTTCTCTTGGATGTCGTTATGACGGCCAACTTGGCCTGTAATTCCTCCATCGCCCAACGCGAGTTGTCTGCAGTGTGCTTCAGCCGCACGTAAGCGGCGTAACCCCGCAACCTCGGCTGCACGGCATCGCTCGTGATCGGCGACCAAGTGCCGTCAGCGTCCACAAGCTCTCCTTCCAACGTCACAAACCCCGTGCCATCCTCCAGGACGATTTTGCCGTCAGTTTCCGTCAATACAAATCCTGAAGATTGATTGGCCGAAGAGAATACCTCCTCGGCGGAATCTCCGGCATGGACCTCGTAGCTGATCGTGTCGCTGTTTTCGGCCAACGTGATCTGCAACTCGGAAAGAATGAACGGTAATTGCACGCCGCTCTCATCGCGAGCCATGATCGGACCCAGCAAGACGTTGCTTTCAATAGCAGTCCCGTCGTCTGTAAGACCGTCCGTCGTCCAATACCTGATCCAGCCGTCCTTGCCGCCGATCAAGATCCTCCGATCGTCGATCATGTCACCGTCGAAAACGTGAACAGCTACCGGAGAATGCTGCACGTTGTTGAACTTATCCTTCCACCATGAATCCGTCCGCACGTCGTAGAAGTAATGCTCGGCGATCTGAAGCGCCAACGGCGTGATAAAGACGTGGACACCAATCTCCCGATCGTTCCAAGCCATTCTCACGATGTAATTGTTCAAGTCGATGTTCGCCAATCGTTCATCCAACCGCCTAGCCGTGATGCGTTCTAAGCCGGAACCGGAGGTCATCCGGTACACGCCGCCGCGCGACCCGAAGAAGTACACAACCCCGCCAGGTGCCTTGCACCACGCCCGTCCCCAAGCCAAGCCGGTAATTCCACTGATCTGCACAATTCGGCCACCGGCCATCGGATCGCCGTTCAATGCCCACATGGAATGATCCGAACCAAAGATCAACAGATCCTCGCTATACGGAATGATCCCCATGATTGGCTCGGCAATAAGACCCGCCGGCGAGTTGCTGCCGGCAACCGCTTGAAGTTCCGTTGTCGGATCCGGCGCATAATTGAAGTTGGTCGGATCGTCCTTCTCCGCCATGAACCAATTGTGTGGGTCAGTTTTAATCCCAGCCAAGACGATCCTGCCTCGCCATAATTCGATCAACCGCGGCTTCTCCGCTCCGCTTGCCGGGAGCGTCCCGCTGCTCGCCGTCCAGGCTGAAGCCGTATTCGTGGATGCCGTCCACTTCGTGTAATTCACCCCATCCGCGAAGTAGAGAATTCCCTGTGACTCAGCGGAAAAAATGACAGGGGCATTCGGATCGAGAACATTTGTTCCTCCGGTCGCAGCCGTCCTGGCCGCCGACGTGAAACTTTGTATGTCGCCGTCAACCACCAAGCACCCCAACACAGTGCGAATGGCCAACGACGATGTCGATGCGGCTGCAGTAGAAATGGACGTGACCTGATTCAGATCCTGACAGACAGCCCCAGCACTAGAGACTGTGAACTTTGTCAGGCCCCCTCGCTGCCCGCCACGCAAACGACCACTGACCGGATCGTAAGGCCGCATGTTCTGGACTTCACGGCACGTTCCCTTCGGCTGGTCGTAGTAGGCATTCCCTTCGTCAAGGCCCTTTTTCGGGAACGGTATATGCTGGTATACGATCTGGCGAGCCATTAAACCGCCTTGGCATCACCAAGCTCCAAAACAACGGCAGTGGATGTCTCGTACAACGCCTTCTTCATCGCCTCGATCGCTGGCTTCAGTGCCGGAATCAGCAAGAACAACTCTTCGAGCGACGGGACCGCTGGCCGAGCCGGTTCCAAGACCTTGCCATTAACCGGGTCCATTAGCGGCTCACCGATCGGCTGTGCGTCCTTCTTAAACACGACCCGGAATGACCCAGATTCCATTCCAGGCCGCGAGACAGCCTCCCAAGTGGCTTTGTTGGGGTAGACCGACCAGACGACAGCCATCGATCCCGGTTCAGGAAACTCCACCCTGGACACGCGAACGTACGTTTTGCTCGTCACCTCGACGGGCAGGCCATACAAAACACCCTTGATAACCTGCGGTAGTTCCCACGCCACAATTTCACCTCAATCTCGGTCGGGGTTTCGGAACGAATTCCTTCGGTCGAGGAATGTTAAACACTGGCCGTCGTACTTCTCGCTTCCAGAACGGAGCGGCTTGCCACTCTCGGACTTCTTGCCGGAATCGATCAACATCGTCAAGCCACTGTGCCATCTCGGCGTCATTGGCGGCTCGCTGGCGAGCTTGGTTCTCGTCCCAGCTCATCTCCGGCGCACGCTGGACCTGCTTGACCTGCGTGTGACCGTTGTGATCTGTGTACCGATAAACGTGGATGCCAGTGTAAATGTTCTGGGAATGATACACGCTCGGAGCCAAGTCGTACTTGTTGAATGTGATTCCAGCCTCTTCCGCCTCACTGAGCGATGCGTGCGGGCTAATGATCGAGACATTCCCCGCTTCGTCCCAAGCATACAGCTCGCACGTTCCAGCGGCGTCCTTGGCGACCAATCCAGCCGTATTGGACGGCATGCCGGTCGGATTGCCTGAAGACTGAGAAAGCACAAGGACCGGCGTCCCACCGCCGCTCGGAAACGATGTCCCTCCAAGGGCTAGGCTGCCAACGGCATTGAACGTGACGACATCCGTGCCATTATTAAACCTCAAGTCAACCGACCCTGATGCTGTGTGTATATCCCATCGCGTTACCGCATTCGTGCGGATCTGAAAGCCAGCAGAAGTGGCTCCTGTCCCCTCGATCATTACCCTGGAATCCGCCCCACCCTTGAAATGATAGTCCGCCAAGGCCGATGCCGGGTCCACTCCTGAAACGATATCTCCGTCGCAATAGATGCCGTTTGTCGGGGCCACCAGAACGCCTGTTGATGCTTCCAAACCCACCAGCAGATTGCCAGTCACTTCAAGCTGTGATAGCGGTGTCTTAGTGGCGTGATTGGCCATCCCAAAATTCGCCTTGCCGTCCATCGCAATAACAAACCGCTGAGTTTCGACGTTGGCCGGAACGTCGGCAAACCTGTATCCTCCAGGCGATCGAAATAACCAACCACGAGTAAAAACGGTTTCCGCCGTTGTTCGCATCGCCATGCCGCCAAAGATCGTGCCAGCGACGTCCTCAGAAGCTGGACCATTATCGGTCACGATGAGCATGTCCAACTCGTCGTCGAGCGACAGTGTCGTGAATGCCACCGAATCGGCAATACCAAGACCAAGCGTTGTCCGTGTGCCAGCCACCGTCGTGGAACCAGTTCCACCGCGAGCTACAGGCAGTGTCCCAACCGTGATGCTGCTCATTGACAGCGTGGCGTACAGGTACGTGATAATCACGTCGATGGTGCATCGCCTGGACAGCGGCGTGCCAAGCGGGTCGTCGATGCAATAGAACACGTCACCGGACGCCAAAGCGGCCAGTGCGGTCATTGCGGATACTTTTTGATCAGCCACGGCTTAATCCTCGTACAGATCGCCTAAGTACGTCACGTACCGGCCAATCGGCTCTCGGCCAATGAACCGACCGCCAACCGTCGTCGACGGATCACCATTGTACCCGAAGTTTTGCGGGCTGCGGTAAGCGTCGATTCGCAACATGGTCAACAGACGCCTCTTGTACGTCTCGAACCTCGGGCCATTCTTCACGCCCTTGGCTTCCTCAGCAACGGCGAAACAACTCGCCAAGATCCCCTCCGCGTGTGCTGGCCCGCCAAGCGGCACCGAATTATCCCGGCTGAGCTTCTTTGCTGAGGCCGCATACTGAAACGAAAGCGTGTACGTGCCATCGGGCGTGGGATGCAAAATCAACTCTTGTCGCTGGGACACCTTCCCGTCACTAGCCTGGACTCGCGTTGCCGCCAGGCTGGGATAGGCTGTCTGTTCGGCTTGCGTCTGCAACTGCCGAAGACGATTCTCGCTCGTTATCTCGATCGGCGAGTAATTAACGGTCTCATCGTCAAATGTCAGCGCGCCAATGAACCGCTCGAAACCAACCGGCAACGGATAGTACCGCTGGTCAGCACTCGTTTGAATGCTCCCGATCGGCTGCAAGAACGACCACTGATGGCCAGTCTGCTCGACAGTATCCGGGTACAGATACCTCCGATACCCAGATTCAATGACCTCATCGACTGCGTGCTGCTGCTCGTGCGTCCACGAATCGGGATTCCAGCCCAAATCAAGGTAGTTCCCAATCTGCCTCTGCAAGTAGAAGTAATCAACCTGCAAGTCACCCTTGTTCGTGTGCAGGATCGGGAACATCCCGCCAGACAAGCCGCCAACCTGCTCATCCTGGCCAACGGAAGCTGACAGCTTCTCCAGAAAGATCGTCCTAGCGTTCGGGCTCCCTTTCCCATACCGCTCCTGAGCGCACAGCAAGCAACTCGCCAGGATGGTCTCCGTGTGGGCCGTCGTACCCAGTGGCCAAGGAACATCGTCACTAATCGGCACCGGCTGAATCTGATACCGATAGGACAGCGTCAGGGCCTTGTGGGGCGGCGGATAGAACGTCACCTGATAAATCTGCCGCGTCCCGCCCGTGTGCGCCTTTGGCTCGATGCACGCCACCGTGGGCAGCCCTGTCGGGTCATCCGTCCCGGAAACACTCGTCCTGACAGTGGTTGTGTCAAGTACGTCCGTGTCCAGATCGGACAGATTGCCCTTGTCTTTCGCCTGTCGCAGGGATTCCGGGTTAACGATCGGTATCCGCCATGTCGCGTCCGTGTCCGTGTACACGAAGTCCCGCAAGATGCCAGCGAAATCATTCGGCAGGTCGTACGTCTCCGTGTCCGCGACAAGCGTTAGCGACGCCACAGGAAACAGAAAAGACCACTCGTGAGGTGCCTTTGCCGTCTTATTCTCCGAGACCGGCAGGGGCGGCGGAAAGTAACACTGGAATAACCCGCGATCAAGGATCGCCTTCGCCCTGGAAAACTGCTCCTCGCTCCAAAGATTCTGGTCTCGACCGTATTCGAGCACGTCTCCAACTTCCCGCATGAAGTACCGAAATGACCCGTACGTGATCTCATGGATTGGCGCCGGAATGGCGAAGTTCGGAGCCGGGAAGCTGGCTTTGTCCTTTTCGATCGCCGCGGCCAGCAGGCTAGTGAAAGCCTGCATGTGCGGCCCGTTCGGGGTTGGGTCGTCGTCCAACAGCCGTTCCACTTCCGACAGCACAGCCTCAAGAATCACTTCCGAGTACAACGCCCCGCCAACCGGGTAGATGTTCGTCGCGTCAATCACGTCCGGCAGGGTGACGTAGGCATACCGCAAAGTGAACGCGACATGCGGCGTCGGATGCAACAGGATTTCGTGCCGCTGTCCCGTCGTCGGGGCATGGACCTTGGCACGGATGGCGAAATATTGCGGAATCCCAGTCGAAGGATTCATCGCCTGCTGGTCCCGCAGGACCGCTTCGTCGATCTGGACTAGCCGCTTGTTACCAACGTTCGAGTTGAACGTGACCGAATCGTCAATGATCCGGCCACTGAAATTGTCCGGCAGATCAATGTCCGCGTCGGAAGCCGAGACGGACAGCGTTGTGTAGACCCGAAGAAAAGACCAATCGTGTGATGGTGGCCAGTAGAACTTGCGAAAAGCGCTCTTGAGCACCTTCGAGAAGTCAGCGGTGTTGGTAGCCGTCCACGAAGCGAACGCCTTCCAGCCGGCATGACGAGCGACTTCATCCGCGAGATTACTGTAGGTCAGGGAAAGCGATGATTCCGCCATTACGGACCTCGCTTATAGAAATAGCATAAGCAGAACGACCGCTGCTTGACTCGAAGAAATATTCCTAACCCTAATGATATCAATGACATCCACCGTTCCGCCGCCAAAGTTTTTGGTAAAGTTGCTATACGCCGCCTGCTTTGGAATGATGAACGGAATGCCCCACTTGCCAGCCACGCCAGATCCGCGCAGCAACTGGGCAAAGGCCTCGTCACCCTGCGTGGAATTATCATCCGCGACTTGCTCAAGGTACACGTCGAAGTCACACGCCACCAAAGCCAACTGAAACGTTGCCAAGTCGAGACTGCTGTCGTACAGCTTCTGCGTGGTCGACACGGCAACCGACTTCACGAACTCCTTCACGTTCCCAGTAATGGAGACAGCATTTGGGTCTGTCAAACTCCCAAATTCGTGAAGCTTACCGTCGATCCGGCAAGAGAAGTAGTTGTAGGCGTGTAGGATAGCGGACATGGTTGCTCCTAAGCAGGCAACAGCTCGCCCTCGGTACTAACCGAGAGACTCACCGTCTTGGCGTCGACCGAACGTTCCTCGCCGGCCAAATCGACCAAAACGCACCCGTTGTTCGTCATCCTCAAAAACTTGGCTGTGGCCGGCTTCTTTCTCCACAAGACCGTCACCGCCGTCCCGTATCGCACTACGCCGCCCTTGACCAGTTCCAGGAACGTCGACGGTGGAGCGACAGGAAGACGACCAGACGCCATCGCGACCATGACCAGCAATTGGTCAGAAGGGTGGATGTTCAACCGATCGCAAGCCGCCTTCATGTCCCAAAAAGTGTCCGCGACATCTTCCGGCAACGGCTGTTCATCCGCCAGCATCATGACCTTCCGCAACTTGTTCGCGGTTTCGTCCGACATTTCACGACCTGCGTAACGATTCATGTTGGTTCCTCGGTTAATCGTCAGTGATAATCAGTATTGACCCAACACCTACATTCCCGCCCTGGGCGATCACGATCTTAATCCGCTCGTACATTGCCCACACGTACTCGCCAAGAACGGCCTGACCGCCAGCGGCGTACAGAGCAGCAACGCCAAGCGGCGAATGGATCGGAAGACGCGGGCAACAAACCTTGCTCGCCGTGATGTTGCTCTCCGTCCAAACGGTCTGAAGCGTCGTTTCGGTTGTGATCGTAAAATCCAACCCGGCGTCAAGCGTTCCCTTCGTGTAATCCAAGACCAAGATCCGTCCTGACACCGGGCCTGAATATACAGTCAGATCACCGCTCGCGTCAGTCGTCAGGCTAATCGTCTGTCGTTGCATGACTACTCCAATTACGCCGGTACTCGGCTGATGCTCTGTCCGTATGCTGTCAATGAGCGAGCCGCCGTCGTGTCAGTCTGCACACCGATGTACGGAATCAGATCAATCGCCGTGGTCAACGCGGTACTCGTCGCAACCAGAACGCCGTCGATGTAGAAACGAGCGATGCGGGCCGAATCGATCGTAATCTTCAGGTGGTAATTCGTGGATGCGTCAACTGTCACGCCGGAATCACCAGCGGTATCCGAATCAGCGATCGAATAAATGGCCTGCCACTTTCCGCTGTTGACCGATGGCTGGAATCGGAAAAACGCCTGATCATCGTCAGTCGCGGTGACTGACGTGTTGGTCAATTTCAGCCCCGCCCACACCGTCATGGTGGTAATCGTGGCCGGAGTGCGAATGAAGCACTCCCACTCGGTTTGCTGGTCGGTTCCCCAGGTAACTGTCGACCATGCGGTTTGGGAAGCGTCCACATGCGGAACAATGATGACTTGATCGGCACTTCCAGTCGTGGTCGTCAATGTCACTCCGCCCTCGACCGCAATTGCGGAAGTGCTCGACACCGCATTCAGACCAAGCAACTCGAAGTCCGGGTCGGCAATCTCTCTAGTAGCCTCAGTGGCACTCAGGATATCAGCGTTGAGTCCCGGCTTGCCGCGAGCGCCTGCCACCCACTTCAGTTCGTAGCGGGGAGAGATCGAATTGAACCCACGCGGGCGAGCAGGGCCAAACAATCCCAACTGACTGGCCGACGCATCCCATTCCATGTACGACGTCACGGTGTTCCCATACATCCACACGTCCAAGTTGGTCGTTCCGTCCCCGATCTTGAATATCGAGTCGTCCACGACCGCGTTAAGCTCGAAGATCGTCGCGTTCCAGCGAAGTCGAACGTCCCCGTTGTTGCCTGGTCCGGCGCCAACCCCAGTGCCGAAATATAGACCGACACTGTCTTCCAGTTTCAATAGGCTCGTGGACGCATCCCACGAAATGTACGAATTGGCACTGCTGCCAAACAGCCACACGTCGAAGCTCAACGTTCCGTTGCCGATCTTCATGATCGAGTCGTCCACGGCTGGAAGAATGTCGAAGTCCGTGCCATCCCACCGTGCCTCAACGTCTCCAGCCGTTCCCGGACCGGCACCCGCCCCAGTACCAAACATGATCGAAACACTGTCCTCAAACTTCAAATCGTTGGCAGAGGCATCCCAGGAGACGTAGTTGGCTGCCGCGCTGCCGTACATCCACACGTCAAACGACAGCGTGCCGTTGCCGATCTTGAAGATCGAGTCATCGACGATCGGCAGCAAATTCAACTGCGTCCCGTCCCAGCCAATCGTGGCATCGCCAGCGGCATCCGTACCGGTGCCAAACGTCAACAAGTTGTTGTCGCCGAACTCAAGATCAAGTTCGCCGCCGTCCGCGATGGCCGCGTTGAGTAACCGAAGAATGTTCTTGGAAGACATGGGGAGTTTCCTTTTTACATCGGAGCCTGATGGCTTTGACCGCCGAACGTTTCGGCCACCGCTCTCTCGGCGTTCGAGTCAAAGGTCGTTATACAAAAGCCCCGCCGCCTAGACTGTTGATCTAGACGGCGAAGCACTCAGGAAAGGTCTTACGGAACCACGCCAGGGAATAACTGGGCGGCGCACCACCAATCCATTTGCAGCTTGCTTTCCGTCGTGGTGAGGAAGTTCTTCGTCAGGAACGTCATCGCCAATTCCTCGCCGTCCGGGAACGTCGCCGCGGCAATGTTCGTCGCTGTCACGTACGTCCCCAATTCCACTCCGTCGACCACGTAGGTAATCTGACGATCCGCACCGAGCCACGGCTGATACTTGAAGCCAAACTTGACCCAAGTGTCAGCCACCATCGTCTTAGCCGTGGCGACAATGGACTGCGAAGTCTGACTCGCCTTCTGGTACATGGCTCTCACGACGGAGCCGCTGCCGGTCGTTCCGCCAAAACAATGGAACCCGATGAAGTCCTTCGTGGTGATGAGCACGCCAGTCGTGTCCACCATCGCGTCAGCGGTCTGGGCCCCTTCCTCGGACAATCCAACGAAGAAGCCAGTATCGACCGTCGCCACCGTCGCCTTCTTGACTCGGGCCTCGAAATACACTCCGCCCTTCTCGGCGGCTGTGTCACTGATCTTCAGAAACGTGCCGCTACCGCCGCCAGTCGTGATTGACCCTTCATCATGCGTGGCGTCGTTGCCAGCCACCTCAAACACTCCGGCCTCTCCGTTTTCCAAAGTGGCGGTCGGAATCGACTTCAACGTTACGCCAGTGTCGATATAGCTGGCGTAATTGCCAATCGTCTGCGATGAAATGTGCGCCGGGTGATTGACAAAGTCGTCGAAGAACAACACTCCTCGCGACGGATCGTCCCGAAGCGAAGAGAAGAGGTTCCCCCACACAGCGCGGCTCGGACCACGGGTCGCGAGACTATTCACTCCAAAACTGTTAGTCATAACCAGGACTCCCAAAACAAAGACTGACCCGACGCCCCCGCCAGGCTGAAAGGTTCATGCCGGAACAAACCAGCATTGGGCACTTCGTCCCTGTGCCAGGAGCACAGAGTTAAACGCTCAGTTAGTCGGTATCCGTTGCCAGCACAGCATTGCGCCTTCTGTCGACGCAAAGGATGTTATATGAGAGGTCAACGAACACCTGGTAGGTATTGTGTTGCAACGGGCTTGGCGTTGCGGCACCTTCACGCAAGTAGTCACCCTTCAGCACGACCGGATAGAACGTGCTGTGGTCGATCATGTAGACCGGGTTGGTCGTGTCGTCGTCCAACTTCGGCACCCACATGATCGGCGACCGCTTGAACGTCATCTGACCGTCCATCGACGCGACATCCCGGCCAAGGTTCATATTCTGAGCCTCGCCAACGTCCTCGAGCACCGAAATGGTCGTCTCGTTGACGTAATTTCTATAACGCTCGCCCATCGAACCGCGGTAGTCCTGGACCGTGATCGGAGAAATAAACCGGCACTTCCGGTGTGCCGTCCGCCATTTCTTGATCATGTCCGTCTTCGAGACGGTCGTGTACTGGGCCGAGTAGTTCTTGAACGTCGGCGAATCCGACAGATCCACACCGCCAACGGTCGTGTGGCCAGAGGCCGCGCCACCGTTAAAGCCAGTCGTATTGTTCTTCACGACCCAATACTTGATCCCGAACGGCTCCGTCTTGTCAGAGCTGCTCGATGGCGAGCTGAACCCGCTGTCCTCGATCAACTCAATGATCCGAAGCATTGCGGCCAGCCGTCGCGGCTTGATTACGTTTAGTACCAACGCCTTTCCGGAATTCATCAGGATATCGGTCTGGTAGATCAACCCCCATTGCCCGCGTAAATGTCGCCACGGGATCTGGAGCTGATCGATCACATTCACGATGTTGACAGAATCCGGATCGGTGTACCCAACGTGGGCCGCCGCTTCCTGGTCAACGCGGTTCATCAGGGTCCGTTGAATCCCTTGACCGGACTCAAACGTGACTTTGTCCTTCTTGAACCACTTCGAGTAGACTTCATAATACTGCCGAGCCTGCCCAATCTGCTGCATCTTCATCGGGCCAAGGTCGTACAGAGTAGTCGCGACAACGTCAGCGACATCTTGCGCGGTAAGTGCCATGATCTATTTTCCTTCACGCTCAGAAGCTGACTTCTTGTTCGGCGAGTGGCGATTCGTGTCCCCGCTCTTGCAGGATCCGCTCGACGTTACTGATCGCCAGTGCCTCCGGAGAAAGATTCCCCGGATTACCTGTTCTGCGACCAGCCGGTCGAGGCGAGAATTGCCGTTGCCGTTGCCCAATGGCTGAAGTCACTCCATTGCGAATTGTGGTGTCGTATTGTTGAGGAAACTCCGCTCGCACCGCCTTGAGAATCGCCGTCTTTGTTGACACAGGCGCCATGCCTCTCTCCGAAAGAGCTTGTTGATACGCCAAAACAGCGTTGTCAAGGACAGCCCTGTTCTGCCAATGCGGACTCGATCGATCCAAGTCGTTCACCGACCCCTCGCCAAATACCTCCTTGTATTCATCGCCCAGCGAGTTCACTATCTGGTCGAACTCGTTGTAGTAGGCTTTCTGGGCTTCCACGCGATGCGACTGCACCACCTGCCCCATCGCATTACGCAGGAATTCCACTTCCTGCTGCTGGCGTTGAAGCTGCTGGTGGTAATGGTCGTTCAATCCATTGAACGCCTGAATAACCTCCGGTTCGTACTGGGCCGGATCCAACGCCAGATTGAACTTCTGCACGCCCGTAGGCTGCTGCTGTTCTTGTGGCTGATACCCCTGTTGCTGCTGTTGCTGGCCTTGCTGCTGAACCTGCTGGCTCGGCTGAGGCTGAAACGGCTGCTGATATTGCTGCCGCTGCAAAGGGGCTTGGAACGCCGGCTGCTGATTGAAAGCCGGAGGGGTGCCAGTCGGTGGTAACTTCGACCTGATCAACTGGCTGTCATGGAACGCCAACGCTCTCTCCAGAACATCTGGCGTCTGGAATTGATGCCGAGCCTGTTGCTCGGTCATTCCCGCTTCGCGTAACAACTCTGGCGGAAACACCACATCGCCAGATTCCTCACGCTGCGCGCCTTGCGGCTGCTGGCCCTGTGGCCGTTGCTGCCGTGGAGGTGGCGCGCCTTCGTTGGGTCTGTCCCCAACGGATTGTTCTTGCTGTTGGCGGGCGAATCGTCCCTGTGCGTCCCTGCCGGAGGAAGATCCGGGCCGTTCCGGCGCCGATCCGTCACGTTCCGCTTCCGCCATGTCTTCCGCGGAAAACGCATCGGGCAGATTCGACGATCGAGTCTGATCGTCCCTGCCAGGCACGGCCACATCACGCATCGCCGGATCAGCGCCGCTGTCAAAATCGAAATCGTCTTCAGAGCCTTCCGCAACCTGCGTAAAGACCGGCGAGACTGGAGCGTTTTTCGCCATTGTGCAAACTCCGCATACGAAAAAAGGGCCGTTCCGGCGACCCCCTTGACGGAGTTGCGTTAGGTACAAGCTAACTGACCGGGGAGCTAAGTCCGGCTGTTACTCTTGTCATGAGCCGCTCGAAAGCGACCCTCAATGTTATCTGGACTGTCGAACAGTGTGCCACACAAAGCGCAGACTGTCAACATTACGAGCTTTTTTACTCCAACTGCCCAGACAAGATCCGGTTCATTTCACGCTGGTCATCGCCACGCATATTTTCCAGCGCATCGATTATCCGCTGCCGTTTTTCCCGTTCCTGCTGCTGGCGGCGACCAGTCTGAACTCCTGGAATTTCAAACCCGTCCCGGCCAGTTTTCATACCAATCGACTTGGCCAGCTTGTTGTACTGTTCCGGACCAGTAATGATCGCGGCACCAGTCTCCCGGTCAAACTCCACGGGAACGCCATTGTGCCGCGCAGCCGCCTCGGCTGCTTCGCACTGCTCTGGGTTGACGCCCATCGATTCCGAGTGGAACGGCCATTTCAGTTTGGTTCTGATCTTCTCTCCTCCACCAGCGATCCGCTTGCGCGTCCTGACTCGCCTGTGCGGCTCAGGCTTGGCTGTGAGTTGCGACTTCACGGCCTTACGAATTTCGTCGGTCAGCTTGTTCTTGCCCATGTTAGACAATACTCGCGGAAGCTACCTGCTGCGGAGTAACCTGTGAGTTTCCACCCAAGAGAGTTTGCATCAAGACAGAATCACGCGCATTAGCCGTCCCTCCACCTGAAACATTCTCCCGCACGTACCGGCGCTCGCTATTGGACGGCATGCCAGGCCGTTCTGGACCACCACCTTGCTGACCCATCGGAGGCATCCCCGACTTCACGAACAGATCGTTCAATTCCTCCAGGTTGGAATACTTCGCGATCAATGCCAGCAACGCGGCCATGTTCAACTGCTGACCCTGTTGCATCGCCAGTGGCATGAGCGGACCAATGACTTGCGTCACAATCTGAAGGATCTTGGTCAATCTCTGTTCCGGACTCTGCGACCGTAGCGTGTACGGAATGATCTGGATTGTCGCCTCGTACAGATCCCAGTCGCGTTCCTCCGGACCATACCGCAACGGAATCTCGATATCCGTGCCAGGCACGTGATGCGTCAGTGTCAGCGTCAAGATCGGATCACGGTGCAAGAGGCCCGCAAGATCCTGACACACGCGAGTCGTGAAAGTCTCAACCTCGCCTTGCATGTACGAAACGAGTTCACTACCCGACTCGGAAAGGATCTGGTCCTGACGAGCTGTTGGCGATTGACTCGACAGACCGCCGAGCAAGTCGATGTTGCCGCCCATGTAGGATGCCATCTGACGCAACCAGACTGTCAAAGCCATCGAATTCTGATTGACGCCACCATTGCCAACTTCCTTGGCCGCTTCGGGCCGCGTGGCGGTGATAATGTCGCCATCCGAAGCATCCTTGATCCGCTGGATAGTGCCATCGCCAGCTGCCACCGGGTCAACCATCAGCAGCGTCTTCTGACGCTCCCCTTGCCGTCCGATCTTGACGAACATCCTGTTCAGCAAATCGTTCATGTCGTATAGGAGTGACGTTGGGTCCGAACCCATGACGTTACCGGGCACTTGGCAGAACGAAAGCAAATGCAACGGTCCATTATCTGGACCCTCGAACTCCTTGATGAGCAACGGCGGGCAATCGTTCTGAACTGGGAGTTGGACTTCCAAGTTATCCATCGGAAGCCAAAGGTTCCACACTTCGACTCGCTGACGGTATTCCCCTTCGTCGTGCTTGAATACGTCGTCCTCCTTGGAAATTGACGACGCGATTTCCTTGCCTTCTCCAAAGTCGTCGTCGTCACCCTGTCTCCATTCCCGGTCGATGTTACGCTTCGCGCGTTCATCCAACTCCGGGTTCTCCATGATTTCTTCGTAATCAAGCAACGACTTATCGCCCGCATAATCCCACTCGTCTTTGCGGCGGGCATTGAAATCGTGAACCCAATTCTCCCACAGAATTGGATCGGCGTACGGTTGCCCGGGGTCGAACAGGTAATTCGGATGACCGTATGGAACACGCGGCGAGAGCCCCACGCGCATCGCGCCGAATCCCAGCAATGCGAGCTTCGTCACTTCCTGTAACGACTCGGCGAAATTGATCTCTCGCAGCAGGACCGCCATTCCCATTTCCAACAAATGGGCACCAGGCTTGATTAGCGGGTTGGGTGTGATCGCCAAAACTTCCGGTGATTTCGTGACCAGCTTCCGCTGCCATACGTCGACGGCCAGCCGAGCCATGTTCAACGGCATCTTGCCAGACGAGCCGCCATGACCGTACCGCTTGCCAACGTACATCTTGAGATTGTCGACGTACTGACGAGTGAACGTCGACAGTTGTCGACGCGACCACTTGATCGCGTCCCGTAGCTTTCTAAGGCTGCGGTCGTCCAGCGGATTAAACTGTGTTGCCAACGAGCGACTCCTTAGCCACCGTCGCCGGTCTGGTAGTCGTCAGGAGACTCACCCCACTCGGATTCATCGCGGGTCAACGATTCCCGGTCGTCAGGCTCGTTTGGCGGGATCACGATCTCGCTGTCCGGGATCCCGCCACCTTGCTCATTGGCGACTGATCGGCACATACCCCGCACGGCGTCCAGCGCGTTCACGTTCTCGCCGTCCAGGTCTCCGCCGTCACTCGCCTTGCTATTGATGTCTTTGGCCATGACACCGACTGCTTTCTGTGAAAAAAGAGGCCGGCTCTGCCCGTGCTTGACGCACGTCTCGCAAATCAGCAGGCCGGCACTGGAGAGCGATCCGCATCCCAAGGATGACGATCTTAGTAACCGCCGCCGCCGCGAGTGCCCGGTGACGGGCCTGTCTGCCCGTTCATGCTGACACCAGGAGACTTGGCGCCTGCATGGTCACCACAATCCCACGGATGCTCCGTATTGGACTTGGGTTCGCCGTTGCCGTCCTCGCCGTTGGTGACTCCCTGCTCGCCGCGGCACTCATTGGCCGCCATCTGTGCTTGCTTTAGCGCGTTCATCGAAATTCCTCCAAAGTGAAGTTCTAGCCAGGCTACCAGAACAATGTACCGACATTGCCTTCCGCATGCAAACACACTAGTCTATCTGGCAGTGACAGACAGTGCAATTCAACCCCGTGGTCCTGATAGCTTCTTCGCGTCTGTCACAAGTCTGCGATCGCTCAGGACCACGGGACTTTTTTTGGAGATTTCGTGAGCAACGAACTTATCTGGATGAGCCAAGCCACCACTGCCATTGCTAGGGTGGCTACTATTCCCGCGGCAAAAGAACTGGTAGACCGCGTTGCTGCCTACAGCAAGTACGCTCGCCTTCAGGAATGGTCCCTGGAACAGAGAGCGGAAATATCAGAGATTGAAATTAGAGCAACCATCAAGTTAGGAGAACTGCTTAAAGAGACCGTAGTACCAAAAGGGAACCACAGTCATGGGACTAGCGGTTCAAAGAAATCGTTACCATCTCAAATCACAAAAAAACAGTACGGCCGCGAAAAACCTGAACCTGAACTTTCCCTTGAAAAGTGGAGTGTGCTACCAAGTAGCGGACGCGCTGGAAAAGTCGGATGGACTCTGGACGAATCCAAACTCACCGACTATACGCTGCATGTTTTCGACTTCCAGGATTCGCGGGAAGTGTTCTTGCTGCCGTTCCAGTTGTTAAGACAGGCATTCAGAAGGAACGTTGAAAAATGGTACTCGGAGTTTTTCCATGCTTCACAATCTTCAAAGACGTGGGAATCAGAGTGTGTGTTCGTGCCAGCCTGTGTAGTGCTTGAATCGCTTGCCACTGAGATGCGACCTACCACAGCGTTGTCCGTTCCAAGTCGGCCAGATACTTCTCACGCCTAGCAGCGAACGAGGTGGCAGGCGGCGGTGCATTTGGTACGGATGGCGCGCCTTTTCCCTTCCGAATCGTGAATTCCTGGCAGGCATGCCACGCCACAGCGTCCGCTATGACCCGGTCCCCGTGGACCTTCTTGCTGCCGGTGGCCGTATCGTCCGACATGTTCCCCTCAAACTCAATCGAACCATCAGGCGTGCGATTGTACATGCCGCATTCGTCGATCGATTCCTTGCACGGGTTAGTGAACATGCCCTGCTGGAGAGCGTACTGGTACTCACCAATCAGACTCACCTTGCTTTCCACCCCGGTGTGAAAGCCAGGCTTCTTCGTCTTCTGCTGGCCGATCGAATCCCTCACCGTCCGAAGATAGAAATGACGGAAACCCATCTTTATGACCTGATTGCGGAAGGACGATCCGTATCCATTGTCCTCCCAGATCATGTAGGCGTCGACTTCCTCGTTGCCAGTCTGGTGCTTGAAGAACTTGCAGAGCGCAATCGCGTAGTTCGCGAAATCCTGCGGAGGCATCGAATTGCTGGCGAACTCACCAACTTTAATCCCAGTCGTCCGCTGAACAATCGACGCGACGGAGTTGCTGGTCATTGGTCCCGCTTGGCCAGAACAGATATCATTCCCAACGACGTAGGGTATCTCCCTAGGAGGGACGAGCGACTTGCCTTCGAGCGGAACCCACAGCCGCAACCGTCCATCCTGGTTCTCCACGAACTTTGGGAAAAAGTCCTCAACGTTGAAAATCAACTCGCCCCGAATCACTTCCGGCTTCACCGTCTCGATGCGGAGGCGCTCAAGCAGCACTTCCGAAAAGACCTTCGACACCGAGCCGACGTAATCAATGTCGTACTCTTGGGCAACCTTCGTCGGATTCATTCTCGGGCGCAGGCATCTCTGGTCGTACCAAGGAGACCTTTCCGACTTCGTAAAAGAGAATCCGCGTTCTAGAAGCTCATCGCGAATCGAACTCTTCCACCGCTCGACGTAATCGATTGGGAGCGGATTGTTCGGATCGAGCGCCATCGGCAGGCCGCCAACGACCCGATACAGACCACGATTGCGAAGTGGGTTATCCGCCCAATGCAAACGAATCTTGACGATGCTGGACTTTTCCGACATCGCCCTGGCGTAAGCGCCAGTGTTTCCCTTGGGAGTCGACACGAGAATGCGACAATCCGAAACTGGTTCCGTCGACGACATCGCGTCCTCAGCCTCCCGCTTGGGAAACTTCGCCATCTCATCCATCAAAAACGCCGTCGTCCTCCCGCCTGACGCCAGGTCACCGCCCGTCGCGTGTCCGACGATCGATGATCCGTTCCTGAGATTGATAAACGTGTGGTCCGTGTGGTTACGCTTGTAGTCGACGCCTGGATATCCGACCATCCACTTCGGAAGCATCTTCAGCTCCCAATCAATCTTGGGCAGCAAAGCCGACATGTCGTTGGACTTGTCAACCGCGTCCATTGTCCGGCTCACCACGCCGTACGTGGTTTGCGGCACGTAGAGGAATTGATGCAAAAACAGCATCAGCACCAGCCATGACATCCCTTCTCCTCTACTTTTTTCGCAATTGTGCGTGATCGTAGGTTCGTCTCCCAGAACTACGAACCTGTTCCTTGGTCCGCAGTCGACCAGATCGTAGACTTCCTCGAAAGAACCTCCTTCATAGGAAGGTTTCTCTCCAGACGACCGTAGATCGACTGAACTGTCAGGCATCCGAACCTTTGCCCGATCGTAACTTTTGTCCGCACGGTGCCATCCCTTCACAGTTAAAACCAAGTGATCTGGAGTAAGTCGTAAACCATACGCTGAAATGATTCGCTTCCTGCCACGATTGACAATACCTCCATGCGAGACGAATTCAATTCCGTCCCAAACTTTGTCGCTTAAACGAACATCCTTGATCATGACTGGCCCCCGATCCGTCACCACGACCGTATCGCCAGCCAGACAGCCAATATCATGGAACCCAAACACGGGATCTGAAGGCGTGCCAAAAATCTGATGGACCGCTCGCGTTTGATGCGGCCACGGAATGAACGGAATAGTGGTTGGAAGCCGCTTCCCGTTCTCCACTCGCGGGCGTGGCTCATGTAACCACGCAAAACTACGCAGAAAAAAGAGAAAACCATCAGCTCCATCCTCACGGCACTTTTCCGTAATGATCTTAACCTTCCTCGAAGTGTCGACCCACTCGCGAATGTACTTCCTGTACGCAAGATGCTCCGGGATGGTCTCAGGAATGTCATCAAGAATCGACATGCACAACTTTCGGGTGGTTTTTTTGCATTTTTACCGCTTTTCTTCGGAACCGCAAATTGCGGTGACGGGGCATCTTCGGGG
>C687J35021_10000117_pt1 | contig 57458 bp, 48 predicted proteins | sample RifCSPhighO2_12_FD_35021 | JGI IMG/M metagenome (IMG submission 35021) | reverse complement strand
GAAAGAAAAAATAATTCTCACGGGACACCCGCATTATGATAAATATTTAAAAGGGCCTACGAAAACGAAAGAAGAATTTTTCCGGGAATTCGGTTTGGATTTGAAAAAGCGCCTCATTCTTTTTACCCCGCTTGGAGATAAGTTCCTGCGCGTAAACGATATTGATCAATATACGATGGAGGCATTAAAGGATTTTCCGCCAAGCGAGGTGCAGGTCTTGGTGCGTTTTCCGCCTGACGAGCCTGTCGCCCTCAAAAATTTTGAAAAGCCGGCGAATATGTTTTTTCACCAGCCCGGGTTTGTATTTGATAAAAACCGGTTTGAAGACCGTGAAATGCGCCGGGAAGACGACGAATCGCTTATTAACGAAATTTATTGGAGCGACGTCGTGATTACGGGGCCGACCTCGATAAATCTTGATGCGGCTTTTTTTGATAAGCCCATCATTGCCTCCAATCTCATCCCCTCCGCCCGCAAATATTTTGAAACCGATTATTGTTTTGATTTTACTCATGTCCAAAAAATGCTCGGCACCGGCGGCGCGGCGTACGTTCAAAGTAAAGCAGATTTGCTCTATCAGATAAAAAAATATTTAAATGACCCGAAATTGGATTCGGAGGGCCGGGCAGAGATACGTTCGCTTTGGTTCTCACACGCGGACGGGAAAGCGGGCGAACGCGTCGCCGCTGAAGTGTTCAAATTTATTACACTTGGCGGTGGCACCGCCAAGTGGTAGGATAGATGTAATATGAAAAATCCCAAATTTGCCATCGGAGAATTTTATCACGTGTACAACAGAGGCACAGACCGTCGAAAGATTTTTTCTAATACTAATGATTTGCAGAGATTTTATAAAAGTATGGATGAATTTAACACTACTCTGCCAATAGGCAGTATTTATGAAGCCTCTTTTTTAGATCCGTCAATCTTGTCAAAGAGAAAACGAAAACGGCTTGTAAAATTTATTGCTTATTGTCTTAACCCAAATCATTATCATTTTATTCTTCAGCAAGTTACAGATGGTGGTATAAGTGAATTTATGAAACGATTGGGAGGTGGTTATACTTGGTATTTTAATCATCAGAATAAAAGGAATGGTTATTTATTTCAGGGCATTTTTAAGGCCAAGCATATTAATTCTAATGAGTATTTATTGCATTTGAGTGCATACGTAAATTTAAATGATAATGTCCATAAACTTGGCGGTGCCACCGCCAAGTTGAATAAATCAAGTCGGGATGAGTATGTCGGAAAGATAGAAGAGGATTTTTGTGAGAAGGGAATCATATTAGAACAGTTTAAAAACAAGCATGAATATATGGAGTTCGCAGAAAGCTCACTTGTTGATATTTTAGAGAAAAAGCAAAGAAACAAGGAATTGAATGATCTATTGTTGGAATAATCACTTGGCGGTGGCACCGCCAAGTGCCATTAGAGTTATGTGAAGTAGTGTCTCTTAAGGAAGTTATATACTTATAATATGTCTACAGAACGCCTAAAGAAGTTTTTCTATTTGTTTAAACGGATGTACGGAAAGTATAGTCTGCAAGTATTCTTATTGATAGGGCTCTCAATTTTTAACGGACTTATCGGGAGCTTGGGAATAAGCACGCTTATCCCTCTTTTTTCATATGTTTCAGAAGGCAGGATAAGTGGCGATGACCCTATTTCCCGCGGATTTAGCGCGATTTTTCAGTATTTTCATCTTATTCCCAGCCTCCGTGTTTTATTGATAACGGTAATTTCCCTTTTTCTGCTCAAGGCGATAATTCTGGCTATTTTTTCTTATTTAAAAACGTCGATTGCGATTTCTTATGAACTTCACATGCGCCGCAAACTATATGCCAAAGCATTGTGGATGAAGTGGTCATATTTATCCTCGCAAAAACTCGGATATTTAAATGATGTCATAATATACGATGTAGGCTCCCTCTCCGCCCTGCTCAAGCAATTTGCAACTTTTTCTTTAAATTTATCAAGTTTTGTAATATATACGGCTACTGCTGTTTCGATCTCTCCGTTCGTGGCTTCCGCCACCATGGGGTTCGGACTTTTGAGTATTCTATTGCTCAAGCCTTTCATGGGCAAACTTCTCACGATAGGACAGGAGGGGAATCTGACGAAAAAAGAAATTGCGCATCAGATAAATGAAAATATATTGGGGGCGAAAACAATAAAGATCATGGGCGTGGAGCGGGTTCTTTCGGAGGCTACCAACAAACTTTTTTATAAATTGCGCGATCTTGCATTCCGGTTCAGGAAAATGCGCATTATAATAGATGATCCGGTAGAGCCTTTGAGCATGATATTTATCACGGTGCTTTTTGCCGTATCATTTCTGCGTCCCGGTTTTGAGCTCGCCGCGTTTTTGGTGGCAATTTATCTGATAAAAAATATTCTGGATTATGTGGATAAAATGCGCGACTTTGCAATGGCGGCGAACGGGATGATCCCAAATATTCAGAGAGTAATTCAGCTCCAAAATGAGCTTGAGGAATATCCGGAAGAAAATAGCGGAGTGCTTGAATTTAAATTTGAGCGGGAGTTTGCAATGAAAGGCGTCAGGTTCATATATAACAAAAATAGCGGTTATGTGCTGGACGGAATAAATTTAAGCATAAAAAGAGGCGAGATGGCGGGTATAATCGGCGTATCGGGCGCGGGGAAAACGACATTAGCGGATCTTATCTTGCGCCTTTTTTTGCCTTCATCTGGCGAAATATTGCTTGATGGCAAAAATATTCAAAATATAAAGCTTGATTCTTGGAGGAAAAATATCGGATACGTGGCGCAGGATATTTTTCTTAAAAACGACACCATTGAGAATAATATCAGGTTTTACGATCCTGATATTCCGGAAGCGGATATTGTTGATGCCGCAAAGATGGCCCAGTGCTCGGATTTTATAAACGCGCTTCCTAAGGGTTTTAAATCAAAAGTCGGGGAAAGGGGAGCCTTGCTCTCCGGAGGCCAGCGACAGCGTATAGCTCTCGCCCGAACTATCGCGCGGCGCCCGCAGCTTTTGATCTTGGACGAAGCTACGAGCTCAATTGACAACCAGTCGGAGATTTTGATAAAAAAAGCGATAGAAACTTTAAGAGGTAAAATGACTATTATAATAATCGCGCACCGGTTGTCTACCATTATGGACGCGGACAAGCTGTTTTATTTGGAAAAAGGTAGGGTCATTGAAGAAGGTAGCCCGAGACAGTTGCTTTCGGACCCCGATTCGCATTTTAGCAAGATGCATAATGTTAAAACTTAAAATGAGATGACGGCAAATACGAAAAACAATTTTAAAATTTTGATAGTTGTTGAAGAGGGTAAACATTTTATTTATTACAAAAGCGTAGCGGAAGAGCTTTTGTGCAGAGGCTATAACGTTTCAATGTTTTTTGCCAAAAGATCGGAAGAAGAATGTATTCTTCTTCCGATAACACAATTCAAACAGAGGTACCAGAAGTTTGAATTTGGAAAAGCATTTTCTCCTGTCAGTTTCCTGAATACAGTCCTTGTTAAGAGACGATTTGCCACCTATCGCCATCTTTTACTGCCACGAGAAAGGCCGCGGTTTTTCAGCGACCGGGTAATAATTTATTTGCCGTTCTTTTTGAGATTTGCCGCCAGACACAACCTTTTTTATATTAATTCATTCATAAAAAGCGGAATTTTTGGAAAATGGCTCGGCTACGTGGAAGAAAAAATACCTCCAGAAAAAAAAATTATCGCCCAACTTCGGTCCGTTGGTCCGGATGTTTTGTTGGCCGCCACAGGAGATCTTTCCAGCACTTCTCCTGAAAGCAACTATTTGAAGGCGGCGAAAGTGCTCGGAATACCCTGCGCGCTTTCAGTTATGTCGTGGGACAATTTACAGACAAAAGGGGCTATTCAGATTATTCCTGATGTGCTTTTGGTTTGGAATGAAATGCAGGTCGAGGAGGCTACGAAATATCATCAGGTGCCGCGTGATATTATACGAATTACTGGGGCGTTCTTTTTTGACCAGTGGTTTCTGACTCATAAACCGTCGCGGAGGGAAGAATTTTGCACGCGGTATGGACTTGATCCCGGTAAGCCGATTTTGACTTATCTAAGTTCTTCGGGTATCTTCGGAGACGAAATAGAATATTTAAGGAAAATTTATAAAGCTATTGAAGGATTGGATATCCAATTAGTAGTCCGGCCATATCCAGTTAACGGGAAAAAATTATATAACAAACGAAGGCATAAATTTTATAATAGTCCCGAATCAGCCGGAGTTACGCTGATTCCAGGAAGAGGCTCTCTTCCGAATACGGAAGATGCCGCGCAGCTTTTTTATGATACGATTTATCATTCTTTCGCATATATTGGCATCGGGAATACCGGCATGATAGACGGACTGCTTATCGGAAGGCCGGGAATTACGTTGATCGATGAATATTATAACGATATTCAGTCCAAGTCGCCGCATTTTAAGCATTTGATATCATCAGGTGCTTTAAATATAACAAAAGACGTTGGCGGCTTGAGGAATATAATAAAAGATTTGCAAACCAGTAAGGATGGCTTAGAATCAAAAAGGCGGGAGTTCATCGGACAATATCTGCGTCCCCGCGGAATTCAGATTTCAGCGGCAAAATGCCTTGCCGATGAATTAGAGAAAGTTACCGGCAATAGAAAATAAGTAAGCTTTATTATGATCGCAAAACTCGCGAAATTATTATTTTCAAAACGCCAAAGCACGTTGATTTAATCGTATCAAAATGATACGATTATAGGGCGTAAATGATACGATTATGATCAAAATCAGCCAGAAACAACAGCAATTATTGCTTATTTTTATAAAAAACGGCCTGTTAAGCTCGTCGCAGGCGCATAATTTATTCGTGAAATCTGGAGAAGATTTATCGCTTGTGACGGTCAAGCGGGAATTGGCAAAGATGGCGTCCGGTAAACTTCTTTCCGTTTCCGGCAAAGGGCGCGCGAGCGCATATGAAATAAGCACGCTCGGGAGAATTTTTACGAACGTAGATGCCGGCACTTACTGTTCTGAAGAGCCCGATAAACGCTACGGCCAGAAAAATTTTAATTTCAATCTGCTCAACTCACTACCGCCAGAAATTTTTAATGCAGACGAACTTTTAGCGCTGGACGGCGCAACGGCGGAATACAGTCGGAGAATAATGGATTCCCCGCCGACAATAGCAAAAAAAGAACTGGAGAGGCTTATTATAGAGCTTTCCTGGAAATCTTCTAAAATCGAAGGCAATACATACACCCTTTTAGATACCGAAAAACTGATTTTAGAAAATAAAGAGGCGCCCGGGCACGACAAAAAAGAGGCAACTATGATATTGAACCATAAAAACGCATTTAATTTTGTTCATGAAAATTCAAAAGAATTCCGGACGCTTACTCGGGCCAATCTTGAACGGTTGCATGAAATTTTAGTTAGAGATTTGAGCGTGGGCGCGGGGTTTCGTAAAAAACCAGTCGGAGTTGTAGGGTCCAAGTATCAGCCGTTGGATAATATTTATCAAATAAATGAAGCGATAGACTCTTTGGCGGGAGCTGTCACAAAAGCCACAACTCCATATACCAAATCGCTTTTTGCTCTCGTCGGATTGAGTTATATTCAGCCATTTGAAGACGGCAACAAGCGCACTTCGCGGCTTTTGGCGAATGCGTTGTTGTTGGCGCACAATCATGCTCCGCTTTCGTACCGGAGCGTTGATGAAAAAGAATACAGGGAGGCAATGCTTGTATTTTACGAACTTAATTCTATTATCCCGATAAAGAAAATATTCGCCGGTCAATACGATTTTGCGGCAAGAAATTACGCGGTAAAATAAAAATATCCACAATGATCGTAAAGCTGGCAAAATTATTATTTTCAAAACGCCAAAGATTAATATTATGGCGGATACGGAATAACTTTTCTTACTCAAGAAAGAAACGGTTAAATTTCGGATCAAAATTCGGCGTTTTTGGCGTGTTTGTTTCTTCGGTAAAACTGGCGTTTAAGGAGATGGACATTATTACAGGCCGTCTGGATTATCCGAAAACTGATATTTTTATGGAGCTCGATTCTTTGCGGGCAATTAGGCGGCTTGGAGCTTGCACCAAAGAACCGGAGACTGTTGCTTGGATTGAAGCCCAAGTAAAAAAAGGAGACATTTTTTATGATATCGGCGCGAATGTCGGTGCATTTTCGTTTGTTGCGTCCGCGGCGGCGGGAGATAACGGCAAAGTTTACGCGTTTGAGCCGGGCGCTTCGACATACGCCATTTTGAGTAGGAACGTTTTTCTAAATAACGCGGAGGGAAAAGTAATTCCTATCGGTATAGCGTTTTCTGATAACACGGCATTAAACAAACTTGTGTATTCAAGTATTACCGCGGGGGAGGCCCAGCACAATTGGGGCGGAGAACCGGAAGGCAAAAAGTTCCAGTTTATTCCAAGTTATAAAATGGATGATTTTATAGAAACTTTCAAAATAGAACCGCCGAATCATATCAAAATAGATGTCGACGGGCACGAGATGAACGTGCTTTTGGGCGCGAAGAAAACCTTGCAGGACCATAAATTATGTTCTTTGCTTATTGAGATAGATGAATCGGTGGCGGGATACAAGGGTATCTTTCAATTGCTTTCCAACGCCGGATTCTCGCTCGATTCAAAACACAGGCGCAACGCCACCACTTTTAACTGCATTTTTGTAAGGTAAAACAAAGTCCTTTTTTGGTGCTATAATATCCGAGTTACCAAGTAAGTCGATTCGGTGTTTTAATTCTATGCTAAACAAACAAAATCTGCCATCAAAAATAAAAGTTGGTGATCGATGGGTTGGGGAGGGCGAGCCAAATTTCATCATTGCCGAGATAGGGAATAATCATAACGGTGAAATTGACCTTGCCAGGAAAGCTGTCACGGAAGCCGCCAGATTAGGAGCGGATGCTGTGAAATTTCAAAAAAGGGAAATCGATGAGGTATTTACGAAAGCTATGCAGGCCGTTCCGCAAACCAATTCCAGGGCGTTAGGCAAAACTTACGGAGAATACCGGAAAAAACAAGAATTGAAGGATGAGGAATTAAAGGAAATGAAAATCTTGGCACACTCTTTGGGAATGGCGTTTTTTGTCACGCCGTTTGATCTCAAAAGCGCAAAAATATTGGCCGGGATAGGCATGGATGCCTGGAAGATCGCTTCTTTTGACTTAAACCATCTAGATTTATTGGAATTTGTTGCCAAGCAGAACCAGCCGATATTTTTTTCAACCGGGATGGCAAATGACGAAGAAGTTGATAGCGCCGTAAATACGATCCTCAAATATAATAATCAGCTCATAATCAATCACTGCGTATCGATCTATCCCACGCCGGACGCGGATCTTAACCTCGGTGCAGTGGTCTTTTTCAAAGAAAAATATAGCCCGTTGCCGATTGGATATTCCGGGCACGAAATCGGGTTTATTCCGACCATTGCCGCAGTCGCTTTAGGCGCATGCACTGTAGAAAGGCATTTTACACTGGATAAATCTTTGCCTGGGCCGGACCACTCAACTGTTAGCTTGGATCCGCCTGAATTCGGCGAGATGGTACACCAGATCAGGCGCATTGAGAAAGCCGTGGCTGATAAGAAAAAATATTTGCATGAAAAAGAAATTGGCATCCGCAATAAGCACGGAAAGAGCATTGTATCCAAAACTGCCATACCGTTCGGCACCTTGGTTACCAAAGACATGCTGACATGTAAAAGTCCTGGAAACGGCCTTAAACCTACTGTTATGGACAAAGTGATAGGTTCCGTGGCAAGGGTTGATATTCCGGAAGATACGGTTTTGACGGAAGAAATGATAATTTTCTCCTAAGTTTTTTGACGATTTCAAATTCTTATGCTATCTCTAGCATAGGAATTTTTATTTCTGTGGGGGGAAATTGAAGATCAAATCAGTAAAAACATTGCATTGCGATGCGGGATGGCGCCCGTGGACGTTCGTTAAAATTTTAACCGATGACGGCATTATCGGTTGGAGCGAGTGCACTGATTCGCACGGTTCGCCGCGAGGGATTGAAGGTGTCGTGAAAGATCTGGAATTTTTGCTTTTGGGAGAAGATCCTGCCGATATCGACCGTCTGCGCTGGAAGGTGTTTTCAAGAACCAGGCAAAGCGTAGGCGGCATAGTACAAAAGGCGATTGCAGGAATCGAGAACGCATTGTGGGACATCAAAGGAAAATTGTACGGCGTTCCCGTATATAAGCTTCTGGGCGGCGCGTTAAGGCAAAGTCTGCCGTTGTATTGGTCTCATTGCGGAACAACGCGAGTAAGGGCGCATGATACCGTGAAGAAACCGCAGATCAAATGCATGCAGGATATGATCGATTTTGGCGCGGAGATAAAACTAAGCGGATTTAAAGCGATAAAAACGAATATCGCGGTGATCGGGAAAGATTCGCATATCTATATGCCAGGATTTTTCAAAAGTGCTTATGGCTGGCCGGAATTGAATGCCGATAAAAAAATCTTGCGCGCGATCGATATTTGGGTTGGTGCTTTCAGGAAGGTTTTGGGCGATGACACCGGCATAATTCTCGATCTTAATTTCAATTTCAAAACGGAAGGATATATCAAGATCGGCAGGATGCTGGAAAAATATGATCTGCTTTGGCTCGAAATTGATTCTTATGATCCTGAAGCATTAAGGCAAATCAAGGATTCGGTCAGTATGCCGATTTGCTCCGGAGAAAATCTTTACGGAGCGCGTCAATATCGGCCGTATTTTGAGCGCCATGCGATGGATTCTGCGAGCGTAGATATTATTTGGAACGGATTTACGGAGTCGAGGCGTATTGCGGATATGGCGGAGCTCTATGAGATGAATGTCACTCCGCATAATTTCAACGGACACCTGTCTACTTTCATCAGCGCGCAATTTGCTGCTCTGACCCCGAACATAAGATTGATGGAGATTGATGTGGATGACGTGCCGTGGAGAGATGAGCTTTTTATGAAAGTTCCTTTGTTTACTAAGGATGATAAAGAAATGCTTTTACCCGAAGGCCCGGGTTGGGGCACGGAAGTGAACGAAAAAGTCCTTCGTGCGCATCCGTGGCCGAAGGAGGAAAAATAAAAATGCGCGCGGCGATAGTGGGGCCCGGAGCAGTCGGCAAGTTTTTATCGATGAAGCTTGTTCAGGTCGATGGCGTCGACGTTGTTCAGATAGGAAAAAAGGATTCGTTCGAGAAAATTTCGGCAGAGTTGGATTTTATTTTTATTGCTGTAAAACAACCGGATTTTTCTGCCGCTATCCGAAAATTGTATCCGCTTATCGGATCAAATGTACTGATTATTCCTCTACAAAACGGCATTGAGCATTATGAGATATTGGAGGGCAGATTTGGCAAAAATGCGGTTGCGGGGACGATTGGCGGACTCGAAGTTTACAAAAGCGGCAAAAAGCTCGTATGGAGGCGAAGCGGGAATGAACATATTAATTTGGCTTCACGCGATAATGCCGCGAGACGACGCCTATCAAGAGAGCTTCGGCCGATCCTAAATTCTACGGGGATTAAGACGAGTATTGGAAATGATCCAAAAAAAATTCTTTGGGAAAAGCTTGTCCGCATGTGTGCGATCGTGGGAGTGTGTGCGGCTTCCGGACTACCGATCGGGAAAGTTCTTCAGGACAATGGATGGAAAAATTCTTTGGTGAAGGCACTTAAAGCCGCTACAGAGATCGCCAAAGCCGACGGAACGTCCGTTTCGGTTTCCAATGCGTTAAGCGCTATCTTGGCGTTATCGCCGAAATTTGAACCCTCTTTGTTAAAAGATCTTAAAAGGAAAAAACCGAATGAGCTTGATGCTATTTTGGGAGCTGTTGTTCGAAGAGGAGAAAAACTTGGCGTTGGCGCCGGACCTATAGCAGAATTGATTTTAAAAATCAAGAAAAAATATAAATTAAAATGACCCTGCGTTTATGAAGCAGGGTTTTTTGTCGGAAACTTAGCGAAATGATAAAATGTTTAAATACATATGGCAGATATCAAAGTTCTTGGAGTTATCGGAGCCAGGTCCGGCTCAAAAAGCATCCCGCACAAAAATATCCGGCCGCTTTTGGGCAAGCCTCTCATGGCTTGGATAATTGAGACGGCAAAAAATTCGCATTATGTTACGCGTCTTGTGCTTTCCACCGATTCCCCGGAATATCAGGCGGTGGGCCGTAAATACGGAGCAGAGACGCTTTTTTTGCGTCCTGCCGAATATGCAAACGACACAGCTTCCGATATTGATTATCTGACGCACGCCGTCGGCTGGCTTGAAAAAAACGAAGGATGGAAGCCGGATATTGTGTTGCGTCTGCCTCCGACGACGCCGCTTTGTACTACTGCTTCCATAAATGCCTGTATTGAACATTTAATTAAAGACCCTGATGCAACTTCTGCTCGCACGATTACGACCGCCGGCAAGCATCCTTACAAGCTTTGGAAAATAGTCGGCGAAGAATTGCATCCGTTTGTTCCGAAAGAATGGTCAGGGCTCGCGGAACCTTCGGCAACAGCGCGCCAATTTTACAACGTGAACGCGTATTCGCATGTTGATGTCATCGCGGTCCGTAGGGATACTTTGATGAACGAAGGTCTGCTTACGGGCAAGAAAACAAAATTCGTGATGTTAAATAAAACGGACGCGGTGGATATAGATACCGAGCACGATTTTTTGATCGCGGAGCAGCTGCTTAAAAAAAGAATTGAAAAAAGTGTTGAAATATCCTGATAAAATTTTTCATTGGATAAACGATAAGGAAGTTTCCGGAGATAGCGGAAAATTTTTTGATAAATATGATCCGGCAACCGGCGCCGTTTTAACTCGCGTCGCCATTGGAGAAAAAAAAGAAACCGATACCGCACTTGCCGCAGCAGAGAAGGCATATTCCGGCTGGTCGCAAACTAACGTCTCGAAGCGCGCGGAGATTTTGCAAAAAGCTGTTTCGCGACTGAATGAAAGGAAGGGCGAGCTTGCGGAAATTGTGGCTATTGAATCCGGAAAGCCTCGGAAAATTTCAATCGGAGAAGTTGAAGGCGCCATAAAATGCGGCAGATTTTTTGCGGATGAGGGAGCAAAACTTTTTGGAACAAAAGAAATTTTAACAAGCGCCGTACCCGGCAGAAAAGTTGAGTTACGGAGGCGGCCGGTGGGAGTAGGCGCGCTGATTACACCGTTTAACAATCCCGCGGCCGGAATTGCATGGAAATTATTTGTAGCGCTTCTTTGCGGGAACGCGGTTGTTATAAAATCGCACAGCTATACGCCGTTTATAGCAATTTGGTACGCGAAGCTCCTGAAGGAAGTCGGACTTCCTTCAGGCGTGGTAAATGTTTTGCAGGGAGGAGGAGGAAATGTCGGNGCAGCTTTGGTCTCCGACCAACGCGTCAAATTTGTGAGCTTAACNGGTTCGCTTGCGACCGGTGCTTCCATTTTAAAAAATACCGCCGACCGCCTGGCGAAAGTTTCCATTGAGGCCGGAGGAAAAAATCCGTTCGTGGTTTGCGATGACGCTGATTTGGAGAGGGCCGCAACTTTCGCCGTAGAGTCCGCATTCGTTGATGGGGGGCAGAGGTGCGCTGCCGCCTCCCGTATCATTATTTTTGAATCGGTTTATGAAAAATTCAAAAAACTTTTTATTGAAAAAGCCTCTAAACTGAAAGTCGGAGTTGGGGACGACTGTGATTACGGCGCGATTATAAGCCTCGAGCGGATGGGACAAATTTTGAAATACGCGAATGACGCGGTAAAAAACGGCGCGAAATTAACACTTGGCAACCCGGTTGCCAAGTCGGAAAAAGGCTATTTTATCGAGCCCATAGTTTTAGAAAACGTAAAAATCATCGATCCCATTTGGCGCGAGGAGGTTTTCGGACCGGTTGTTGTTTTAGCAAAAGCAAAGGATTTTGAAGACGCTTTGCGGCTTGCGAACGATTCTGATTTCAAGCTTTCCGGCGCAATACATACCAAAGACTTAAAACGCGCGGAGGACTTCATAAAGCGCTATATTTCTGGTGTTACGCGCGTAAACGGGCCAACGCACGGCTCGGAGCCGCATATGCCATTCGGAGGTGTAGGGATGAGCGGAAACGGTTGGAGAGAACCCGGTTCCAAAGCACTCGATTTCTATGCTGACTGGAAACAGGTGAGTATTGACAATTGATATTTTTTAGCGCTACATTTAGGTCGGATTTTTGGAGGCAATATGAAAAATTATTTTGATCTGACGGGCGAGGTTGCGGTTGTTACCGGAGGTGCGGGGCTTTTGGGGAGCCGGTATGTTGAAGCGCTAAAAGAAGCTGGAGCGAAAGTCGCGAGTTTTGACATTCGTTTGCCTAAAGAAACGATAGGCGTGCTTGAGCTGGAAGTAGATATCACGAAAAAAACTCAAGTAAAGAATGCGTTCGCTATAGTTGGTACGAATTTAGGAATACCGACAATTCTGATAAACAACGCAGGAATTGATTCTCACCCCAACGCGTTGACAACGGACAACGGCTCGTTTGAAGATTATCAGGAAAAAACCTGGGACTTAGTTTTGAACTCGCATCTAAAGGGCGCGTTTTTCGTGAGTCAGGAATTTTTGAAGCGCTTTAGGGCGTCTAAGAAATCCAATGGAAGCATTATCAATGTGTCTTCTACTTACGGCTTAATCTCTCCCGACCAGTCGCTCTATGAATTTAGGAGAAAAAACGGAGAGAAATTTTTCAAACCCGTCACTTACAGCGTTGCCAAATCCGGAATGCTCAATTTTACACGGTGGCTCGCTGAATATTGCGTTTCTTCCGGTTTGCCGGTCCGCGTGAATACTCTGGTCCCGGGAGGAGTTTTCAACGGCCAGAGCGATGAATTTGTAAAAGATTATTCGAAGCGAACGATTTTGGGAAGAATGGCTCGGACGGACGAATACAACGCCGCGATCTTGTTTCTCGCGTCNCATAAAGCATCTTCATACATGACAGGTTCAACGCTCGTCGTGGACGGCGGATGGACGGCTAAATAAATGATCCCCGCTCGATAAACCGGGCGGGGTTTTTGTTTAACTTTTGTGTTATTATTTGGGTTATATAAATATGCACGAACTTAAATTTGTTCCGCTTTCAGAGTTAAAAAAAATAATGAAAATCAAAGATCGTTTTTTGATGTGTAAAATTTTAGCGGATGCCTTGCGGATAAACACGCTTTATATGATACGTTTCGCGGGCTCCGGGCATCCCGGCACGTCTTTTTCCGCGATGGACATTATGGTTTGGCTGCATTTTTCCGGAATGGGCGCGGATGATATTTTTTTTTCGTCCAAAGGCCACGATGTGCCGGCGCTTTATTCCATATTGATCGCGAAGGAAATACTGCCGTTTGAGAAGATCCATCAATTGCGGAGGCTCGGCGGGCTTCCAGGCCACCCCGATGTCAGTACCTCGGGGATAACTGCAAATACGGGCTCTCTAGGTATGGGCATATCCAAAGCACATGGTATTGCACTTGCTAATCGCTTAGGCGGGAAAGCGAGCAGAATTTACGTGTTGACCGGCGACGGAGAATTGCAAGAAGGGCAGATCTGGGAATCTTTGGGGCCGGCGGCAAACGCTAAGCTTTCCGAAATAACCGCGATAGTCGACCATAATAAAATTCAATCTGATGTTTACGTAAAAGACACGAGCGACCTCGGAAATTTGGAGGATAAATGGAAAGCTTTCGGCTGGGCGGTTTTTAGGTGCGATGGGAATAATATTGAAGAATTTTCAAAAACTTTGGATGAGGCAAAAAAAATAAAAGACCGTCCACAGGTAATTATCGCCGATACGTTAAAAGGCAAGGGAGTTTCTTTTATGGAACGCCTGGCGGAAGACGGTTTATATAAATTCCATAGCGGTGCTCCGTCAATAGAACAATATCAGGCGGCTTTTGCGGAGCTCTGCGCGCGCGTTAACAGTTTTTTGAAAAGCGCGGGAGAGGAGGAATTAAGTTTTGAATCAAAAGAGATAGAAATAAAGCTGCCGCCTCTTAAAGTTTTAAAATTAAATACCGCATACGGGGATGAGCTTGTAAAGATCGCGCGTGAAAGGAAAGATATCGTAGGGTTGGATGCCGACCTCGTTTTGGATACGGGACTTATACCTTTTAAAAAAGAATTTCCTGAGCGTTATGTCGAATGCGGCATTGCGGAGCAGGATATGGTCTCCATTGCCGGAGGTTTGGCTTTAAAAGGCATATTGCCAGTGGTGCACTCATTTTCCTGTTTTTTATCTACCCGTCCTAATGAGCAGATATACAATAACGCTACTGAGCGCACTAAAATAATCTATATCGCGTCTTTGGCGGGGCTTCTGCCCGCAACACCGGGCCATTCACACCAATCCGTGCGGGATATTTCCGCGCTTGGCTCCGTGCCAGGACTTACTATGCTCGAGCCGTCTTGCGAGGAGGAAGCAAGAATGGCCATTCGCTGGGCGATTAATGAAAATCCGGAGAGCACGTACATTCGTCTCTGCAATGTTCCAGCTGAAATTTCTTATGCATTACCGGACGATTATAAATTGCAAGTCGGCAAAGGCGTTGAGATTGCGGACGGGAAAGATATTTTGTTTTTTGCCTATGGACCGATAATGCTCGAGCAGGCGATGAGGGCGAGAAAAATTTTATCGGGAAAAAATATTTCCGCCGCCGTGATAAATTTGCCATGGTTGAATCACGTTGATGCGGAGTGGCTTAGAAATTTAATTTTACCTTACAAATTAGTTGTCACACTGGATAATCATTATGCTAAATTCGGGCAGGGAGAAATGATCGTTGCTCTTATTGCTCATTCCGATTTTGGCGGCAAATTGTTATCTTGCGGGGTTGAGGAGATACCTGTATCTGGACAGAATACAGAAGTACTGAAGTATCATAAATTAGATACCGAAACGATAGCCGGAAGAACATATGAAAACTATATTCATATCTAGTTTCCACCCCTTAATTTCTCGGAATATTTTGTCTACGCCGCTGATTGGAAAATTGACCGATGAGGGCGGCATGCGGGTTGTCGTTATTGCGCCGCTCAAAAAGAAATCTTTTTTTGAAATGGAACTCGCCGGCTCCGATGCTGTGCTTGAATTTGTAAACACCCGCCTTCAGCTCGGAGATAAATTGTTGCGTTATTTATCTCTGGCGGCGCTCGATTCGCGCTCGCTTAAAATAAAGCGTTCATCAAAGATGCGCACAACCTCCGCATTTTTCGGGAAAATCGCCGCAAACTCTTTGGGATTGCGGTTAAACCGCTATTTAAGCGCGTATTTCACGCCACGCGGACTTTTTCGGGATTTGCTTATGAAATATTCGCCTGTGCTTATTTTTTCTACTGACGTTCAAAATGAATTTGATGTTAGACTTTTAATTGAAGCAAAAGATCGCGGAATAAAAACGGTCGGCGCCGTAAGGTCGTGGGATAATCTGACTTGCAAGGGGATTATTAGGATAATGCCCGACAAACTTGTTGTAAACAATGAAATATTAAAAAACGAAGCGGTTTCCATGCATAATGTCAGCCCCGACGTGATAGAAGTAATAGGAATACCGCATTATGATTTTTATGCCGACCAGAAAAACAGAACTCCGCGCGAAGATTTTTTTAAGGGTTTGGGACTTAATATGGCAAAGCGGATACTTCTTTTCGCGCCTGCCGGCGACCGTTATGTAAAAGAAAATATCGTTGACCGCGATATTATGAAGATAATTGATAAAAATTTGGATGATAACTGGCAGATTCTGGTTCGTTTGCCTCCGACCGACAAAGTATCAAATTTGGAAAATTTCAATGCTCCCGGAAGAATAATTTTTGACCGCCCGGAAAGATTTTTTGCGACGCCGAAAAATAATGAGATATCAAAGTCATCAGACAGGCGCCTCGCCGATGCGCTTTTTTATTGCGACGCCGTGGTTTCCGGTCCTTCAACAATGGCGGTTGACGCGGCGTTTTTTGATAAACCGGTAATATTGGCGGGTTTTGACGGAATCGGAAAAAGGCCTTACAAAAAAAGTATTTTAAGATATTATGATTATGATCATTGGAAGCAGGTTCTCGAGAGCAATGGCGCCAAATTGTGCCGCAGTCCGGAGGAATTTGCCTTAGAGCTTGACCGTGCGATTTCCGACAAAACTTACAAAAGCAAAGAACGCAAGGAATTGGCGCGCGGACAATGCCAATTTACGGACGGGGGATCGACCGACAGATTGCTCGGCACAATCTTAAAAATGATCTGATTAAAATGGAAAAAAAATTATTTAAAGAGATCGATGATATAGAATTGAATCATTGGTGGTTTAAGGGAAGAAGAAAGATCATCGGCGGGATTTTAAAGAGTTTTGTGCGTTCAAAAAAAGACTCGGCGCTGGATATCGGGTTTGGCACGGGCTCGAACGCCAATTTATTAAAAGAGCATTCTTTGCGCGTGTTCGGGCTTGATCCGGCCTATGAAGCTATTGAATTTTCAAAAAAAAGGAATCCTGGGACGACTGTTTTTCACGGTTCATTTCCCGAATATAATTTTGGACGCAAATACGATTTAGTGACGTTATTTGACGTTCTGGAGCATATTAAAGATGACGCCGGAGCCGTAAAACAGCTCGAAAAACTGATGAATAAGAACGGGGTGGCGTTGATTACGGTGCCCGCACTGACGTCCTTGTGGACCGAGCACGACGTATTGCTGCATCACTACAGAAGATATACAAAGGAGGGGCTCAAGAATCTAATCTCAAATAATACCGGTTTAACCATAGAAAAAATAAGTTATTTTAACAGTTTTTTATTTTTCCCGATATTCATATTCAGATCTCTGCGAAGGGTTTTTAATCTTGGCGAGGGCTCGTCGGATTTTTTTACCGTACCCGCAGTTTTCAATAAATTGTTTTATGGTATTTTTTCTCTGGAATCTCATTTATTGAAGTTTTTAAATTTGCCGGTCGGGGTTTCGTTGGTATGCGTGGTAAAAAAATCATAATATTCATATTTTTGACGGGCTTAGCGGTCGGTCTTATATACGGGTCGCGGCATTTTTTTATTTCAAAAATACTGGACGCCAATGGCTCGGAATATTCTCCGGTTATTTCAGAAGATTACGATGTGAATATGTATTATTATCCCAGAGCATGGTCCGCATATCTTGGAAATAATGAGGACCCCGCAAACCTTGCTATTTTGAACCCGGTGCTCCTTGGTTTTTTTGGCAAATTATCAGGTTCATTTGGAACCGGGATAATTTTGGCAAATATATTGTTTTCCGCTCTGATATTTATGGCGGTCTATCTGCTTTTTTCGGAAATTACCCAAAGAAAAAAACTGTCTGTTTTTTGGGCGGTAATCTTTATGTTCTCTCCGCTATTTGCCATGTATTTTCCGCCGGTATCTTTAGCTGCCGCGAAAAATCTTTTTAATAGTTTTTTGCCTTTATGGGATTACGGCCTTTATTTTAGCCGGTGGGAATATCCGCAGGCAACATACTTTTTTTACGCGTTATCGCTTTATTTGATCTTCCGCGCAGTTAAATTAAAAGGCGCCATAAATATATCGGCGGCGGGCGTTGCGCTCGGTATTATTTTCTATACTTATTTTTATGACTGGGTATATATATTTATCAGTCTGGGCGTTTTATTTTTACTCTTCTTATTTAACCGTAAAAAAGATGAAGCCAAGATTATTTTATATATAACGCTAATTGCTTTATTGGTTTCAGGTTTTTACTGGCTGAATCTTTGGCGGCTTCATTCATTGCCGCAATTTAATGATGTTGTTTCCAGAATGGGAGTGGAAATTTCGCATCAATTGCGTTTTGCAAGCGTCTGGAAGAGTTATTTGCGAATAGCTGTTCTTGTTTGTTTACTGTGGGTTTTTGTAAAGAAAAATCGCGAACTCGCCGTATATCTTGTTTCGGCCATGCTTTTGGCGTATTTTGTGGCGGTTAATATTCAGGTCGTTTTGGGGTTCAATCCCCAGCCCGACCATTGGTATCGGCAGCTTTTTTTGCCGACCGCACTTGCTTTTCTGCTTTTGGTTAATGCCGTTGCTGGAAAGGCGCGTCTTGATACGATTTTTCCGAAGAAATATTTATTTGTCGGTGGCGGTATTTTCCTTGCCGTATTTTTTGCACTGCAGCTCCGCAGTCAATATATTTTTAGTTTGGCCAACGCAAATGTATTCGCGGTTCCGGACCATGCCGAAAGCTATGAGTGGCTTAACGAAAATACGCTGAAAAATTCCGTTGTCGGTTCTCTGCCGGGCGCACAAAACAACGAAATTTCGCTCTTTACGCATAATAAAGTTTTTTTGCCGGCCGGATTCATAAGTTCAGTTCCTACGGAGGAAATTTGGGAGCGGACCATGATCATCGGCAGGATTTTTGGACTGTCCGAAGAGGCGTTCGCGCGTTTAGTTTCGGAAAATCATATTTATTTGTTTGCCGACAAATACAGGAGCAATGAGTTTAATGCTTATTTTGATGGCGTGGATAGGACCGTACCTGCCGATATTTATGCCGATAAATTGGCCAAATACAAAAAATTAGAGTTGCGCGAAGCGCTAAAAAAATATAAACTGAATTATTTGTACTATGTGCAGGGGACGGGGGAGGACCCGAAAAAGATTTTGCCGGGTATTCTGAGGGTTTATGGGCGGGAAGGAGTTATAATATATAAATTATGATAAAGATATCAGTAGTTATCCCTGTTTTTAATGAAGAGAAAAGGCTTCCGAAAACTTTTTCGGCTCTTAACGCTCTGTCCCGAGACCCGTTTTTCTCCGGAGCCGAAATAATTTTTGTTGATGACGGAAGCATGGACGGCACCAAGAAATTAATTGAGAATTTCAGATCAGATATTAACGTAAAATTGGTGTCCTGCGAAAAAAACCGCGGCAAGGGCTTCGCGGTGCGTCGGGGGATGTTGGAGGCAAATAACGATTACGCGCTTTTTTTGGATGCGGACATGTCTACTCCGCTCGGGGAACTTAAGAAATTCGCGCCTTTTATGGAGCAGGGGGCTCATGTGATCATAGGCACCAGAAAAGCGGCTGGGGCCCGAATATTAAAACATCAGCCGTTCTTGCGCCAAAAGATGGGTGAAGTTTATACGGCGCTTGCGAATCTGGCGACCGGCGCCCGCGTTTCCGATTTTACCTGCGGATTTAAATGTTTCTCAATGGAGGCAATTCATAAGATTTTTCCGTATGCGAGGATTGACAGGTGGAGCTATGACGCGGAAATACTCTATTTAGCCAGGCTTTGTAACTTAAAAATACATGAAGTTCCGGTTCTGTGGACGAATGACGAAGATAGCCGCGTGCGGCTGGGCAAAGACGCCCTGCAGTCTTTTACCGACCTGTTAAAAATCCGCCTGAACAAATATCCGGGCAATAAAACGGCCTAAAGTTCTATATTTAATTCTTCATACATGATTTTTGGAAGTTTTTCGGCAAGCGTTTCAATGGATGATGCGCCATATTTTTTTACCGGAATTTCAAATTCCCTCCCGCCTTTGAATTTTTTCGCCGGAGTTTTTTTGTTGTTTCCCGCGTTCTTAAAAGCGCCATAAAAGCGCCTTTTTAAGAAATTGAGTCCGGTTCTCCGCGCAAAATAAACTATAATGGCTTTGTTGCGCATCTGCTTTGCTTTCGGTAAAAGCAGTTTTTTTGTTTTGGGTTTCAGCATATTTAAAAATTCAAAAACATTATCCCAATTTTTTTTGAGGGTTTTAAGGCTGCTGTCCAGGTAAAGAAGCTCTTTTAAGTAAATAGGGGCGAACTTTTCATAATCTATCTCAATGTCCGAGAATTCCTCCGACATTATTTTTTTTACTTGAAGATAATTTTCCAGCGTGGCGTTTATTCTCGTATATCCGGAAAGAGGACTCAAAGATAATTTAAAATCTTCTTTGGCAAAGCGCTTTCTTGCGGCAATGGCCCAATTTTGGCTCATTGAGCGTCCGAGCCGTCCGATTATTACAACCGGTTTATCGATAAAATAAGCGGAGCGCGCGGAGGAAAGGAGAATGGGGTGGAGCGACATCGCGTTCGGTTGGTCGGTTAAAATTACGGAACCTATCTTTTTTACCGCGCGCTCCACGACGGCACGGGAAAACATCATTGCCGAAGTATGGAAGCGCGGAATATTTTCCCTGGAAAAAGAATATAAAACGCGCAAAATTTCCTTCGGGTTAAATGCTTCCTCTTTGCCGGAAAAAGGGATTATTCCGAGACAATTTCTCATTTTGGGCTGGGGATGGTTATCGTCGTAGTAATAAAGATGGGTCGCCGTTAATATATCGGCGGAGCTTTTTTTTGCGATTTGGTCAAAAATCTCAAGCGCCTGCGGCAGAAGATAATTGTCATCATCCAGCCAAAGCATGTATTCTCCGCGGGCTTTTTTTACGGAAAAATCAAAAGGAAGAAGCGGAAGGCCTTTTGATTCTTCATGGATATTATAATATCTGATACTCTCCGAAATTTGTTTAATTTCGTTTCCAAGATTTTTGGCGCCGGAATTCGCGATGACAAGCTCAAAATCCTTATAGCTCTGCTCGAGAACGGACTTTATCGCCATGCGCATAAGGTTCATTCTTCCGCTGGTGGGGATAAGGATGGAATACTTTGGTGCATCGCTCATATTGATATTTAAACCACGCGAAAGCCGTATTGGCAACGAAAACAAAAAACCCGCCCTGACTAATTAGTCGCGGATGGGCTTCGAAATTTTTAGTATATGTTCCGGCAACAGCGATCCGGATTGTCCCATGGAGTGTTCAAATCTCATTGAGGCGGACGACGGATTGAAAGGTATGCCGAGCTTTGTTCTTACGGTTTTCTCAACCAAGTCCCGTAATTTTACAAGCTCATCGGCCGATAAGTGCTCGGTATATACGAATGAATGATATCCTCCGTCGGGTGAGCCTTTGTAATAATCGGCGACTTTGGTGTAGTCAATCTCAACGCTGTAAAGTTTGTCTCCTGTTTTTTCGTAAGTATAGACCCAGATATTGCGTTTCTTTTTGTCCTTTACTGCATCGTCATAATAAGGACTGCCGGGATAGGTCGTAATGATAGTTACGTCAAAATCATCCGGCTTTACTTCAAGCAGCCAATCCATAGATTCTTTTACGGTTTCCGCCGACTCTCCGGGGTGCCCGATAGACATCAGCGCTTTTACTTTAAGGCCGGCTTTGTGCGCTATTTCAACGGCTCTGGTATTGTCTTCTCTTGTTGCTTTTTTATTTATGTTTTCAAGTATCCTCGGCGAGCCAGATTCAAACCCTGTTAGTATCCAGCGGAAACCCGCATTGTACATTGCTTCAGCCTGTTCCTCGGTAAAAAGTTCTGCTTTTACAAAGCCGCGAAGCCGCCACAGAACGCCCAAGTCTGTTTGAGCCGACCGTATTTCGCGCATCAGGCCGATCATTCCTTTATTTACGTTGAGCTCATCGTCATAGAGCATAAAGCCGTTCACGGAATATCGTTCATGCATCAGTTTCATTTCGCAGACGATATTTTCCAGAGACCTCATGCGGACGCGCCTTAAAAATGGAGATGCCCGTCCGCCGCAAAATCCGCATTCAAAAGGACATCCCAACTGTGCAATCAGACTCATGGCCCGTTCGTTGCCGATAAAATATCGGTAACTTTCGGCATCAACCAAATGACGCGCCGGATAAGGCAATAAATTGAGCCGGGCATTGTCCAAAAATAAACTTGATTTTGGTTCGTCGGCGTCAATAAGCTTCGGCGCGTTTTCTTTCAGCGCAAGAAAAATAGCTTCTTCGCCGTCGCCGGCCACCAGAATATCAAAAGTTTTTTTTAAAATGTTCAGTGCTTTGGCCGCGCGACCCTTTATTTTTTTTGTCTTTTCTTTTTTGAAAGCCGCGTTTACAAGAGTAATATGCGGCCCTCCCAGGATTATCTTTGCGTCGGGTCTTGATTTTCTTATCGCGCCCGCTATCCGCGCGGCGGCCGGCATTTGGGGGGTTGTGGCGGTTATTCCGAAATGCTTGGCCGGCGATGCAGATGCGTGAATCTCCGCCACTTCCTCAAAATTCTCTATTCCCGAGAGGTCCAGCATCTCAACCGTTTTTCCGGCGTTTTCAAGGACAGAAGCAACCTTCAAGATTCCCAAACTCATGAATACCCGCTCGTCCAGCAAAAAAACGGACGGCGCGATTATAAGGCATACATTGTCCGGCATTTTAACGCGCCGTTTTATTCTGGATACATTTTCTCAAAAATAAATTTTTTATCAATCATGACATATATAAATATTCATGTTACAATTCAAGTTGCCATGCTGAAGAAAAAAATCAAAAAAAATTATATCGCGTTGTTCCGGCAAACAATAAAAATTATTAATTATGTAACGGTAAAGATGCTCGGCGTTTTGCCGCTTTTTTTGCGGACGAATATAAAAGAAAATCTGGATTCAATAGCCATCATGGATTATCCGAAAAAAGACATCAAAATGTCCGTGGATTCGCGCATAGAATTGAAGCGCTTGCGCGCATGCGGCGAAGAGCCCGAAACCGTGGACTGGATCGCGAAGAACCGCCGTCCGGGAGACGTGTTTTATGACATCGGCGCGAGCGTTGGCGCGTATTCTTTTATTTTTTTTGCCGAAGCCGGAGGAGACTGCGCGGTTTATGCTTTTGAGCCGAATCCGTTTACTTTTTCGTCTCTCTCCAAAAATATATTATTGAACGGAATGGAGGAGAAGATTACGGCGTTCAATTTGGCTTTGAGCGACAAAACCGGAATCGCCAAGTTTTTCTATTCTTCTTTGGTGCCGGGGATAGCTTCAAGCGCGCTGGAACATACGGGGAGACAGGCGGAGCTTTCGTCCCAGGGCTTTCAGCGGGTTTTGACGTTTACTTTGGACGATTTGGCCGAAAAATTCGGCTTAAAATATCCCAACATGTTAAAGATAGACGTGGACGGCGCGGAATCCAATGTTATTGAGGGTGCCAAGAAGATTTTGGCAAGCAATGAATTGAGGCATATTTTGGTTGAAATCGATGAAAGAATTGATACTCACACGGATACTATTTCCAAAATAAAAAATTCCGGATTTAATTTTATCTCTAAAAGCCGGGCCAGAAAATCAGGCAAAAAAGTTCCCGTTGTTTTTAACTATATTTTTTCCAAATGAGTCCGCGTGCCGGAAAATGGTTCAGTGTTACGTATCCGGCTTTAAATTTGTTATAAATTAATAACAATGAAGACGGCCAATAATAATCATATAATCGTAAATTATCATTACATAGAAGACCCGAGCCCCGAATGGGGCGGTATCCATCCGTGTCCGACGGCCGAATTTGAAAAACAGATAAAATATCTAGCAGAAAATTACAAGATCGTTTCCGTGGACGAAGTTTATTTTGCCGCCAAAAAAAAGAAGAACGGGCATTTTGCCGCGATAAGTTTTGACGACGGATTAAAAGACCAATACGCTAACGCGCTTCCGATATTAGAAAAATACGGCGCAACAGCGATTTTTTTTCCGATTACATCTACTTTTGACGGCAATGTTCCCGGCACGCATAAATTACACATACTGCTTTCAAAGTTTTCCGCACAATTGCTCATAGACCGTTTTAATAAAGAGGAGATAGGCTTTGCACCTATCCCCACGGATAAGCGGATGACCAATGAGCGCCAGTTGTATTCGGATATTCCTACGGTTAATTTAAAAGAAACTTTATTGTCAATCCCGCCGCACGTAAAAGATTCTTTTTTGGATAAGACCTTTAAAGCGCTCGGATTGGACGAAAAGAAAATTGCTAAGGAATTATTTATGTCCGAGGAAGAAATAAAGAGCCTGAAAGCAAAAGGATTTGCCATTGGCAGTCATACGCACGGACATTATTCTTTGAGTAGTTTAGATGAAAAGAGCATAAAGGAAGAAATAAGAACTTCAAAAAAAATATTGGGGGAACTTTTGGGAGAATTTCCAACAGCTTTTACTTATCCACACGGCATAAGAAACGAAAAAATGACTTTATACCTGGAAAACGAAGGATTTAAAATTGGGTTTTCAATAGAAGCTCGTCCGGTAATGGCAACAGATGATCCTTTTTTCATTCCCCGTCTGGATACAAATGATCTGATGTTGAACGAACCATTTAAAAATGATACGATTAAGCATGCTCAATAAAATTAAATTTGCATATAAAAAATTTCACAAGTTTTTCAATTCAAAAAAAGATATTGAAAAATTTAACGCAATACCTGAACTTAGGAATTTGCATAAATTATTCAGTGAAGACACCGAGAGTCGATGGATAATAGGCAAAAAGGACGCTCTAAGAATATATCAATTGGTCAGAGAGAACAACCCAAAAAATATTATTGAACTTGGCCTGGGTATCGGGGCGGGCGCCGCGATAATAGCAATGGCTTCTTCATCCGACGCCCAAATAACTAGCCTTGAACAATATCAAAAATGTATTGATATTGCAGAACGGATATTTCCCAGAGAACTTAGAAATAAAGTTAAATTTGTTTTTTCCCCTGCCTGTGTTTTTCAAAATTCTAAGATATCAAAATACCTGTACTTTTCGGGATATAGAAATTTCCCGCTTTCGGCTGATGTTAAATATGATTTCGTAGTTATAGACGGACCCGGCGCCTTTATGGAAGGAAATGAATTTGTTAAGCTCCCGAACGGCGATTTGATAAATCTCTTGCCCTATTTGAAGTTCGGTTGCAAGATATTTTGCGACGGCAGAAAAAAACAAGTGGAGATTTATGAAAGATATTTATCTGATTATGTCAAGATTGTGGAAAGAGAACAAAATTATACTGTCTTTGAAAGAACCGAAAAAGCACTGAATCACATGGAAGAATTTAAACCTGTGGACCTTGAGCTTTTTGTGCGGACCAAAAAAGGCTATTTTTAGATTATTAATTAAACTGAAAACAGCTGGTTACTTTGCAATGCCAGCGTCGGTTTTAGAGTTAATCTATGAAGACAATATTTATACCGATTTCTCAGGCTCTTGAGGCCAAAAATATGCTGCGGACGAAAGTGCTGGCTAATTTACTGAAAGATAAAGACACAAGGCTTGTTTTTTTAATGGCTAATCAGGTCAGAATTGATTATTACAAAAAAGAGTTCAACGGCCCGAGGATGCATTATGAGGTTGCGGATTTTACAAAAAAGCGTGGTAAAAATTTAGAGAATTTATTTTCCAAACTCAAATATTTACTCCTTAGAACGGAAACCACTGATCTAAGGAGAAGAATGAAGTTCGAAGAAAATGGCGGGCGTTTATCATACTTAGCAAACCTTGCTTTTAATAGGATTTTTGCAAGATCTTTTATCAGACGCATTGTACGGGTACTGGATTACGCCTTGATAAGAAATAATAATTTTAAAGCTATTTTCGAAAAATATAAACCCGATGTTGTTTTGCTTGCCAATCTTTTCGACGATCCGGAAATTCATATTTTGCGCGAGGCAAAAAAACGCGGAATAAAAACAATCGGTTTTGCGAACACTTGGGATAAAGTGACGGCCAGGTGCATTTGGCGCCTTTTACCGGATACTGCCATTGTTTATAATGACATCCTAAAACAGGAAATGGCCGAGCATAATGAAATGTATCCGGACAATATTTTTGTTTCAGGTATTCCGCAATATGACCTGTATTTTAGGGAAAAACCTGCAAGCAGGGAGTTATTTTTCGACAGCATCGGAATTGAGCCCCGGAAAAAACTCTTAGTGTACGCGCCTAACGGAAAATATTCCAGCGGTTCCGACGGATCCATGATTGATTTGTTACATTCGCTGATCGGGGGCGGGGTTTTTGGGAACTCTGAAATGCTGGTGCGCTTTCAGCCGAATGATTCCGTGGATAAAAAGGAACTCGCAAACCGGCCTTGGCTGAAGTATCAGATACCGGGCATACGATTTGAAACATCCCGCGGCGGCGACTGGGATATGAATTCCGAAGACATCCGAACATTATTGAACACACTTTTCCATGCAGATCTATTTATTTGCCATACTTCAAGTTTGAGTGTAGATGCCGCCGTGTTTGATAAGCCGGTAATTAACATGAAGTTTGATCTGGGTAACATTAGTCAAGACGCTTTTAATACAAGATTTTACCGCATGACTCATTATAAACGAGCCATTGATTCGGGCGGGATTCGTGTAGTAAACAATGAACAAGAATTGGTTGATTGGGCAAAAAAATATTTGAACAATCCTAGGACGGACGAAGAAGGAAGGGCCAGATTGACCAGAGAACAGGTTCAATTTTTCGACGGCAAAAGCGGTGAACGGATCGGAGATTTTATTTTGAAAGCATTGAATTCATAACGATGATATACAAGATCATAACTTTGACCCTTTTTCAATTAATGGTTACGATATAAATGCTATGAAAAGCACAAAACAAAAAAAAATAACAAAGGATTTTTTTAATCAAGTATCCGGAGAATGGTTCGGGCGCACATATGATCCCGCTGGAAAATATCTTACATTTCCCGGCAACAAGATCCGGATGGAGGTTGCACTTGAAGAAATATCCCGCCTCGGGATCAAAGGCAGAGCACTGGATATCGGGTGCGGAGAAGGACAATTAGTAATCGAGCTTTTAAAAAAAGGAATTAATGCCGAAGGCATTGATATTGCGGAAGATATGATAAAAGGAGCTAAAGATAATCTGAAGAAATCGAAGGTCAGAAAAAATCCGGATGAAGTTTTCAGGTCTATTGATTTGGATAGATTTAAAGTATCTAAACAATATGACATAGCGACCGGACTAGGCCTTCTGGAATATTTGGATACAGATAAAGAGTTTTTTTCAATGGTTGCTCCGGTGGTGCATAATGGCGGTTACGTATTAGCGGAATGTCGGAATAAGTTCTTTAACTTATTTTCTGCAAATCAATATACTGTAAAACTAAAAAATGAATTACCGGAGCTGATAAAAGAACTTAATGATTCCATAAAATACAGCCCGGTTCCTCCGAAAAAAATACCAATGACCCAATTAGCCGTTTCTTCCGGAATATCAAAATTTTTATCAGTTGCGGTAAAAAACAGAGAATGGCTTAGTAATAGTGTACCGCACTATACAAATTATCCCCCAAAAATGGTCCGCAGACAGCATACCCCGCAAGAAATCGAGGCATCAGCAAAGAAATATGGTTTTAAACTGGAATACGTCGTTTATTGGCATCCGCATCCATACCCGCCGGTTTATGGGAAAAATTTTCCTAGGATTTTTAACAAAATTTCACATCTGATGAACCCTCTGGGCCGCACGCCGCTTGGAGCATGGATGTGTTCATCATTTATCGCGGTTTTCAGGAAACGGTAGCTTAAAACAATAAGAGCTGAAATTGCGTTTAAAGTATATGGCTTCAAGTCCGAATAAGAGAAAAATTTGTTTTCCGATAACAAGCCGGGTGCATTACGCTCGGCAAAAACAACTTTTGTCTTTGTTAAATAAAGACAGCCGTTTTGAGTTGCAAGTTGTTGCCGGAGGCTCTGTTTTGTCGGAAAAATACGGTGAAATGTTTGCGAACGCCCTGCTCTCGGACGGGTTTGAGGTAAAAGACGCGCTTTACAATTTGATAGACGGCGGAGGGCATGTTGCGATGGCAAAAACCGCGAGTCTTGTGGCGCTTGAATTTGTAAATACACTGCACAAGCTCAATTCCGATATTGTTCTTATCCGTGGCGACAGATACGAGCAGTTGGCAATAGCGATGGTCGCGGCTTACCTGAATAAAACCATCGCGCATATTGAGGGGGGAGATTCAACCGGAACGATAGACGAAAGCGTAAGGCACGCGATAACCAAGCTGGCGCATATTCATTTTGTGACAAACGAAGACGCAAAAAGGCGGGTTATCAAAATGGGGGAAAATCCGAAATATGTTTTTAATGTCGGTTCTCCGGACGTTGAATTTGTCGCAACCGTGCCAAAATCTTTCGACGGCAGTATGGTAAATAAGATCGGCGTGGGAACCGATGTTGATTTGAATAAAGACTTCGTCATCGTAATGTACCATCCGGTTACTACGGAGAGCCACAACCGCAAAAATACGGAAGCATTACTTGAAATAGTAGATAAAATAAATGTTCCGGCCGTGTGGTTTTGGCCCAATCACGACGCCGGCACGAACGAGATAGCAAAAGCAATACGCGTTTTCCGTGAAAGCGGAAAGATCAGGAACAACAAGATACGTTTTGTTACGGACCTTCTGCCGGAAGATTTTGTCGGACTTTTGCGGCGCGCAAAAGTCCTTGTCGGGAATTCTTCTGCCGGTATTAAAGAATGCTCTTACCTCGGAGTACCCGTTGTGAATATAGGCTCGCGTCAGCAGGGAAGGTTAAGGGGTCCGAACGTGCTGGATGCGGATAATGACCCGAAAGAGATCAAGCAGGCGATTACGAAGCAATTAAAGCACGGGCCTTACAAAAGATCGGATGTTTATTTTAAGCCGGACACCAGCAAAAATATAGTATCGGTCCTAAGCAAATTCGATCTTTATACCCAAAAGAAATTCTATGAATCATAGGGCATTTATGGTACGCTGTAAAAATGCTTTTGTCAGTAGTTATCCCCGCTTATAATGAAAAAGAAACCATCAGGAAAATTATTTCCAAAGTGGAAGCTGCGGATATAGGTTCGGTAGGAAAGGAAATAATAGTTGTGGACGATTTTTCTGCGGACGGGACAAGAGAAATTTTGCGAAGTTTCCCGCAAAATAAATATAAGATTCACTATCAGCCTGAAAACAAAGGCAAAGGAGCCGCTTTGCGGAAAGGTTTCGAAATGTCCGCTGGTGACTTCATTATAGTCCAGGACGCGGATCTGGAATATGATCCGTCCGAATATGGATTGCTTTTGGGCCCGCTTACGGAAGGCAAGGCGGATGTTGTTTACGGATCCCGTTTTATTGGCGCCGCTCCGCACAGGGTGCTTTTTTTCTGGCATTATGTCGGAAACAGGCTGATTACGGCTTTTTCCAATATGCTTACGAATCTGAACTTGTCGGACGTGGAGACGTGTTATAAAGTATTTAACAGGGACGCGCTTAATAAAATTTTGCCGCTGTTGAGATCGAATCGCTTCGGCATTGAAGTTGAGCTTACCGCGAGAATTGCCGCGGCAAAGCTAAGAATTTATGAAGTCGGCATTTCATATTCCGGCAGGACATACGAGGAAGGCAAAAAAATAAATTGGAAAGACGGAATTGCGGCGATTTGGTTTATTATCAGATATAATATTTTTAGCAAATAAAAAATGGAAGGATTATTATTGGGATCAATTTGGCATTATTTTTTTTCGGTATTTTTTTGGTGGGCGAATTTAACGTTTTTTGAATTTTTAATTTTTGTTTGCGCGTCTTATCTTTTAGGCAATCTTATTTTAAAATTTCTTAGAATAGATTTTCAGCACCCGGGAGAACAAGCGGTTTATTCAGTAATACTTGGATACGGCGGTTTCGGTCTTGCCGGCACGATTCTTGCAATTTCAGGCTTATTTGACGCGTTATATTTGCGGATATTTTTTGCCGCGGTATTTTTGATTTCCGCGAAAGATATTTTCCGTAAGGCGAGTACTTTTTCGTTCCCGAAAAATTTGTTCAAAGAGCATATTTTATTAAAATCAGTCCTTATTTTCTGGGTTTTTGCCAATTTTTTACTCGCATTCAGTCCGATCACGGGCAACGACTCTTTGATGTATCATGTTCCGATAATGTTCGATATCGTGAACCGCGAAGAGGCGACGTTTTCTCCGGAGATCGACGGGTTTTACGCTTATTTGCCGGTATTCGCGGAGATAACATACGCCGTGCCTATTGCTATTTTTGGAGAGCATAGCGGCTTTGTTAAGCCGCCCGGAAGGAAGATTGATGTCCCGCCGGACATTTATGTTTTTCAGCTCGTGCAATACAGCGTCTTGGTTTTATTTTTAGGACTTTTCTATTTCTTTCTTAAAAACTTTGTCGCGGATAAGCTGTTTATTTTCGGCGCATTATTTTTCACCGCCGGAATTTTCGATCTGCAGAGGGAATTATTGCACGCCGGCTACATAGATGTTTTTACTTTTTTGTTTGCAATCGCAAGCACGCTGCTTATCATACAGGCATTCAGAGAAAACAATCCTTCAAAGAAATTTTTGTTGTCTTCCATAATGTTTGGATTGGCTCTCGGCATGAAGTACCTCGCCTTGATATTCGGGCTTATTAATTTTATTTTTATAATGATTTTTTTCCTGATAAAAAAATGGAAAGTCGGCGCTTCGACAAAACAGCTTTTGCTATACGGCATTGCTCCTCTTTTAATTTCCGGATTTTGGTATGTTAAAAATATTTTTGCTTACGGCAATCCGGTTTACCCGATGTTTTCTTCCGGTGATTTTACATCCGGTATCGCCTGGTTCATGGCCGAGAGGACGCCGTTGAATTTTATTTTGTTTCCGTTCATTCTTTCCGCGCGGTGGTTTTTTGACGCCACGCAGACTTCAAGCCGCCTTTTAACGTTGGGCTCTTTCGCGGTTTTTTATCTGCTCATCCTGTTTTTTCTGTTGAAAAGAGAGAAAATAGAGGCGCGCAACGCCATGATTTTCTTATTTATTCAGATATATCTTTCAATCATGTTTTTTATGTCCCATCAGCATAGATTTTTATTGCCGGCCATGATGGTGCTGGTGTTAGGGGTCTTTATTCTTTTGGATAAATTCATGCCTTATGTAAAATTTAAAAAGACCGTCAGGGGGCTTTTGATAGCCTCCTGCCTGATACTTTTTTTGGCAAATTTCCATTATTTCGGCGTAAAATTTCTGTATCTTACGGGAGTTTACGATCGCGCAACTTATATTCATGAAATAGGGGGGCAGTAGGATATAGTCCGGAAACAAAAACATCTATAAATTGTTCTAATGTAATGAAAATTTTAGGGGTTATTACAGCGCGTGGCGGTTCAAAGAGCATCAATAAGAAAAATATAAAAGCGCTTCTTGATAAGCCGCTTATTGTTTATACGATAGAGGCCGCGAAAAAGTCCGGCGTGTTCGACAGGATAATAGTTTCCACCGACAACGATGAGATAGCGGAGGTTTGTAAAGAGCATGGGGTGGAGGTTCCGTTCATGCGTCCGCAGGAACTCGCCCAAGACACAACGCCGCATCTTCCTGTGATGCGGCACGCGGTTTCGTGGCTCCGCGAGAAAGAAGGGTACGAGCCCGATTATGTCATGATACTTCAGCCGACTTCGCCCCTGCGCCAGGCTTTTCATATCAAAGAAGCGGTAGATCTGATAAAAAAAACCGGAGCCGATTCAGTGCTTTCGGTCGCGGAAATACCGGAAATTTTTCATCCGTTAAAAGCGCTCATCCGCGGAGAGGACGGGTTTTTAAAACTTGCTTCGGGCGCTCCGGTAAGAAAACGCGCTATACGCAGGCAGGACCTCCCGAAATCATATTGGAGCGTTACAGCAATTTATCTTTTTAAAACAGAACTTTTATACGACAAAGAGGCGCCAAATTTTTACGGCGAGAAAGTAGCTCCTTATTTAATGGAAAGCAAATACGCCGTTGACATAAACGAACCCAAAGACTGGCTATTGGCGGAAGAAGCGTTAAAAAATTTACATAAAGAAAATGGAGATAAAACCGCACATCGCTAAATTAGCGGAGGCGCTCTCGGAACAAAAAATAAAATGGGCTTTTGGCGTAACCGGCGGAGGTGCCAGTTTGGAATTGATAACGGCGCTGAACGAAAAAGGGATAAAATATTATCCTGTGGCGCACGAAGCCGCCGCCGTCATGATGGCGGGAGCCTGCTCGAAGGACGGCATTACGCGCGCCGCGGCGATAACAATCAAAGGGCCAGGGTTTGCAAACGCACTTCCAGGGATTCTATCCAATAACTATGAGGCAAGGCCGGCCATAACCATAAGCGAAGCCTATAGTCCGGCGACACCCGCACACAAAACGCATAAACGCTTGGACCACTTTGCCGCGTCAGTCGTGTTCGTAAAAGCTTTTTCCGCCGTGGATGATTCTGGAAAAAATTTAAAATCACTTCTTGATATCGCGCAAAAAGAAACGCCGGGCCCCGTGCATATGGAGCTTTATGCTGAAGCCGCATCGGACGGGGTTCGCGAGAATAAAATAACAGCAACAAAGTTTTCCGGAGAGGAAATTTTAAAAGAAATAAGCGCGGTCATAAAAAATTCACAAAAGCCGGTTTTGATATTGGGGTCTTTGGCTTTAAGAAGATTGGATGGCACAGACTGGGCGTCTTTTGGGGTTCCGGTTTTTACGACAGCCGCCGCAAAAGGAGCGATAGATGAGAATAGTGCTTATTCCGGCGGGGTTATTTCCGGCGAAGTAAAAGAATTGTCTCCTGAGAATTTGATAGCGCACGCGGACATTATTTTTTCGGTCGGACTCCGTAACACGGAGGTTGTGAACGCGGTACCTTACAAATCCTTTCATATCAATATTGATTCCATAGGCGGCTTCGACGGTGGCTTTGATCCAAAAATAAATTTTCTTATCGCCTCCGAAAACTTGGCAAAAATAATTTCAGAATTAAAACCGTTATTTTCGGGCAAATCATCGGGCAAAGATTTGATCGCGGAGCAAAATGCGAATTTGGAAAAAGAACTTTTCTCCGCGGACTGGATGCCGGCGCCGGTTTTCAGGCAAATCCAAAAAGCTCTTCCGGAAAGCATGCTGGTTTTGGACACGGGCTTCTTTTGCACGGTAGGCGAGACAGTTTGGAAAGCGAAGTCAAAGGACAATTTTTTAGGGAGCAGTAACGGCAGATTTATGGGCACGGCAATTCCCACAGCACTTGGTGCGGCAATATCTTCTCCTAACAAAGATATTATTGCCGTTTCGGGCGACGGGGGAATACGTGATTATTTTATGGAAATAAAACTGGCGGTGGAAAACAATTTGCCGATAATTTTTGTTTTGATGTCGGACGGCGCTTACGGCTCAATCGCGGCCTCGGGACGCGCGAAAGGGTATTATGAAAAAGCTTTTCAAATAAATAACCCCGGCTGGTGGGAAGCCGCAAAAGCCATCGGTTGCCCGGCTTTAAAAATAAAGAGTTCGGCAGAATTGAAAAGCGCGCTGGAAGATCGGCAAAAAACAAAAGGGCCGATGTTCCTGGAAATGTCGTTTAATCCGGAACGTTACGCTAAAATGGCAAAAAAATTAAGATGAAAAACAAAAAAAAACATATTCTTGTTTTGGCCGCCGGATCTGTCGGCAGAAGGCATCTCCGGAATTTCGCGTCTTTGGGATGCGATGTTTCCGCAATGGACCCGAGAGAAGACCGCCTGAAAGAAGCGAACGGCGAAGTGAAGCTAGTCCATAAATTTAAAAGCGTTGAAGAGGCATTGAGCACTCCTGGTAAATTTGACGGCGCGGTGGTGGCTTCTCCCACGAAATTTCACATTTCACAAACCATGGCCTTATTAAAAGCCGGTCTGCCGGTCCTGCTTGAAAAACCGCTGGCCAAGAATTTGGAGGAAGCATCGGAACTTTTTAAATTTTTGGAAAGCAATAAAAACGCCAAAGTGCTTCTGGGCTACACTTATCGATGGTGGCCGTCCTTGGGGGAATTTAGAAAAAAAATATCGGCAGGAGAAATAGGAAGGCCTTTGCGCGCGGAATTCATAATGAGCGCGCATTTGGCCGACTGGCATCCGTGGGAAAAATATCAAGATTTTTTCATGGCGAGCCGAGATTTGGGAGGAGGCGCGCTTTTGGACGAATCGCATTGGCTCGACCTTATGATCTGGTTTTTTGGAATGCCGGAAGGAATTTTCGCTGGTATTGAAAAAATAAGCGATCTTGAGATAGAAACGGACGACAATGTGGATATGCTTATCAATTATAAAAATAATTTGCGCGTTTCCGTCCATCTTGATCTCTACGGAAGGCCGCATAGAAAGTCCATCAAAATAATCGGAGAAAAAGGTTCGTTGGATTGGAGCTTTGAAGAAGGTCTGGATCGCAATATTATGTTTATGAATTTAGCAAAAGATTTTTTGGGTTTATTGGATGGCGGGAGCGAATTTACCTGCGGCGTAGAGGACGGTATCAGCGTACTTAAAGTAATAGAGGCCGCGAGGAAAAGTTCATCCTCCGGCGGAGTTATAAAGCTATAGATTATGAAAATATTAGGAGTAATTACGGCGAGAGGCGGCTCAAAAGGAATTCCCGGAAAGAATATTAAATCTTTTTTGGGGAAACCCTTAATTGCACATACAATAGAGATGGCGCTTGCTTCGGGTGTTTTTGATAGGTTGATATTATCTACCGATGACCAAAAAATCGCTGATGTGGCAAAGGGTTTCAGGTGTGAAGTTCCGTTTTTGCGTCCCGCGGAGCTCGCGGCGGACAACACTCCGCATATTCCCGTAATGCAGCACGCGGTTTCGTGGCTCCGCGAGAAAGAAGGGTACGAGCCGGATTATGTCATGATACTCCAGCCGACTTCACCGTTACGTCAGGCTTTTCATATCAAAGAAGCGGTGGAGATGCTCGCGGAGGAAGGCGCAGATTCTTTGGCCAGCGTTTCTCTCGTGCCGAAACATTTTCATCCGGATTGGCAATTCGTAAAAGACGATAGGCAAAGGATAAAAATTTTTACCGGTACTCCGCTGAAAAATATCGTAAGGAGACGGCAGAACCTGTCCGATACTTTTTATAAGAACGGTGCGATATTTCTTTTTAAACCCGGACTTTTATTTGAAAAAGAGCCTTCGCTTTACGGAAACGACACTCTTGCTTACCAAATGGATGAAAAGTATAGTATTAATATTGATACGCCAGACGAATGGAGGATTGCGGAAGAGATGGCAAAAAAATAAAAATATGCAAAAACTTACAACGGTTATAACGGAGTCAAATGATTATTCGGAAAAAGTTATAAAACTCTACGAGTCGATGGGGCCTGTTTATTTGTGGCACAAATTATCGGATACGGAAAAAGACAAAGCTTTATCGGAGGCGAACATTATAGCGATAGGGCTTTCTATGCAGTTTGATAAAAATTATCTTGATAAAATACCGAAACTAAAAGTCATTGCAACGCCTACCACGGGCCTCAACCATATTGACATGGAGCATGCGGCAAAAAAAGGCATAGAAGTAATTTCTTTGCGTGGGCACGCCGATTTTTTGCAAAACATTACTTCAACCGCGGAGCACGCCTGGGGAATGGCGCTGGCTTTGGCAAGGCGGCTTCCATGGGCATTTGAGGATGTAAAAAAAGGAAATTGGGACAGACTCAAATGGCGCGGGCATGAAATGAAAAACAAAACTTTGGGAATCGTCGGTTTGGGAAGGCTCGGAAAAATGATGTCGAGATACGGCAACGCCTTCGGCATGAAAGTTTTGGCTTCGGACCCGAATGTCGCGGAAGACAAGATGAAAGAATACGGCGCAGAGAAAGTTGAACTTCCGGAACTTTTCAAAATGTCCGACGTTGTTACTCTGCACGTGCTCCTTACCGACGCGGTATATAATTTAGTAAAAGAAGAGCATTTGCGGTCCATGAAGCCGACGTCCTATCTGGTCAACACCGCGCGGGCGGAGCTTATTGAAAAAGGATCGCTTTATAAGGCATTGGAAAATAAATGGATCTCTGGAGCGGGAATTGATGTGATGTGGGATGAATTGCCTGACGGGAGTCACCTGCAAAAAGATCCTCTTTTTGAATACGCCAAAACACACCAAAATCTTATCATCGCGCCGCATGTAGGAGGCGCGACATATGAGGCGATGGAAGCGACGCAATATTTCATCGGCGAACTCGTCCATAAATATTTTTCTGAACAAAAATGATATGGTTTTTGCTCGCTCTGGGCAACGCCATTACTAATTCTGCTTACCAGGCGTATTCAAATTACGCCGTTTCACTTAAAAGATATTCAAAATTTTCGATACTGTTCTGGTCGATGGCATCTTCCTCAATTTTATTATTCGCCGTTTCCTGGGTTTTAGGGTTTCCGGAGATTCGGGCGGGGTTTTGGCCTGCGGTTTTGACGACATCAATTTTAAACTTTATCGCAGCACCTATTTTGCTGAAAGGATACGAGATAGGGGAATTTTCGTCGGTTTATTCCATGATATTGCTTACGCCTGTGTTTGTGATAGTCACGGCATTTATTTTTTTGGGAGAGGTGCCGCAAATGATCGGCATTTTTGGGATTATATTGACAATCATAGGATTAGCAAGTCTAAGCGGAGTAACTTTAAAAAACTATAAAGAAAAATGGCGTTTTGAGCGGGGGGCTTTGCTTGGCGCGTTTGTTGCGCTCATCTACTCCGTTACGGTAAATTTTGACAAGTTGTCCGCAAAGCATTCGGATGCTTTTTTCGCAGCCGCAATGACGGCCGGCACTATCGCTGTTTTGAACGGCGTTTATTTGTTATTTAAATACCGTGGCTCATTATCGGTCAAAGACTTTGGCCTGAAATCATCTTATTTTTGGTATTTGCTTCCCTTGGGGATTATTTCGGCGTTGGCGCAAGTTTTGCATAATTCCGCGTTGCTCATCGGCCTTGTATCTTACACAATAGCCATTAAGCGGATAGGTATAGTGTTTGGCGTAATTTTGGGATGGATTTTCTTTAAAGAGAAAGATCTGGGAAAAAAAATGCTGGGTGCAACTATTGCTGTATGCGGAGTTTTATTGATACTTTTAGGCTAAATTTCAGGTTATATAGCTATATGAACGCACCGCAAATTTGGGGCCGCGTAAGCGGAAATAAAGGAGTTTTTGTTATCGCGGAAATAGGCAAAAATTTCATACAAACCGAAAAAGAACGCCCCGTTGAAGAATATTTGGATAACGCCAAGGCGCTAGTAAGGGCCGCGCATGAATCCGGAGCGGACGCGGTAAAGTTCCAGACGCACAATGTTGAGGATGAACAGCTGAACATCAACGTGGTTTCTCCGCATTTTGTCGGCGCGGACAGATACTCGTGGGTCAGAAGAAATGAGGAGGCAACGCCAACGGACAAGTTCTGGAAACCGCTCAAAGCATATTGCGATAAACTTGGCATAGTCTTTTTTTCGACTCCGATGAGCAGGGGAGCCGCAGTGAAATTGAATGAGCTCGGAGTTGAATTATGGAAGGTGGGTTCCGGAGACATTTTAGATTTTGTTGCTTTGGACTTTATGGCTTCTACAAAAAAACCGATAATCATTTCAACCGGCATGTCAACACTTGAGGAAATTGATAAAGTTGTGGATTTTTTAAAAAAGAAAAACGCCAAGTTCGCGATGCTGCATTGCGTATCAAAGTATCCGTGTCCGCCGGAAGAATTAAATTTGTCAACCATAAGTTTTTTGAGTGAAAGGTACGGCATTCCGATGGGTTTCTCCGATCATTCGATCGGATACGATTCGGCTCTGGCGGCAGCCGCGTTGGGCGCCGAGATAATTGAAAAGCATTTTTCTTTTTCGCGCGAACTCTGGGGTTCTGACCATAAGGTTTCCATGACGCCCGCAGAATTTAAAGCGATGGCTGCGGGTATCAGGGCCGTTGAGAAAAATCCGTCTTTAAAAGAAGAATATTTGAATAAAGATATCGTTAAAAAAGGGATGGGGGAAACCGGAAAAGTATTGCAGGACGGAGAGGCGAAATTTCGCCCGCTTTTCAGAAAATCTTTGATGGCGGGACGCAATATTCCCGAAGGCACAATTATTACTTCCGAGATGCTTTATGCGATGCGCCCGCAGGCGTATGCGGGAGGGTTGGCCTCGGAAAATTACGAAGAAGTGCTCGGTAAAAAGATGAAAAAAACGTTAAATAAGTTCGAGCCGATAACAGCCGATCTAATATGACGAAGATGCCAAAAACAATCATAATGCCGATCTATAATGGCGCCAGGGCAAGAAGTATTTTTAACACGGATATTTACGGCGAACTTATTTCCGACGATTCGCTCAAACTCGTGATAGCCTGCCCTTCTGTAAAAGTTGATTTTTATCGGGAAAATTTTCCGGCGAGCAATGTGGTTTTTGAAGCGGTAGATTTGCCGAGCGAACATGAGTTTGGGAGAGTGCTTAGCAGAGTTGCTTTCAATCTTTTGCCGACGAGCACCATCAGGGGCAAACATAAAATATATTATCATCGCTATGGAAATTATTTTAAATTCTTTATTTTAGGCATTGCCAACAGAACTTTGGGGCAGTTGCCGTTTATCAAGAATTTTATCAGATTTTTGGACAAATTCGTGCCTTTAAACGCGGATGTGGCCGCGCTTTTTGAAAAATACCATCCTGATCTGCTTATTGCCCCGGACATAGTTTTTCCACCGGACAGGATTTTTATGCGGGTTGCGAGCCGTTCAGATGTTTACACGGTCGGCATGGCAAGATCCTGGGACAATCTTACTTCAAAAGGAGTTGTTCAGGTCATGCCGGAGAAATTGGTGGTTTATACGAACCGCATGGTTGAGGAAGCTATAAAAATTGTCGGCATGAAAAGAGAAGATGTTTTTATGGCCGGACCTCCGCAGTTTGATAGGTATTACAAAAAAAGCGAGACGACGCGGGAACAATTTTTGAAAGGTTTGGGTATATCTCCCGAAAAACGCGTGGTACTCGCGGCTCCATTTTTTGACAGGTATACCGGTTCGGCCGTTGTGATGATAAACGGGCTTTTGGATGCAATTAAAACAGGAAAACTTCCGAAAGATATCCAGATTCTGGTGCGGTATCGTCCGGGGACGCCTCCGATAGCCGAAGGATTGTTGAAGAAAAGCGAAAACCTTACCATTACGGTGCCGTGCGAGGTGCATTTTGACGGACGAGGCAGGTTAAGTACGACGGAGGATTTTGAGTGGAGAAAGGAAGATGTGGATCTTTTGATGAATTCGCTCCGCTGGAGCGATGTAGTGATAAACACCGTTTCAACGTTAAGCGTGGACGCGTCGGTCTACGACAAGCCTGTTATTAACGTGCGTTTTGACGCGGAACCATCTTGTCCGCCGATGCACAGCGTAATGGTAATGTTGCCGAATCACGACCATTATAAAGCGATTGAGGCTTCAGGCGGCGTAAAGCTCGTCGGAAGCATGGATGAAATGATATCGGCGATAAACGCATATTTAAAAAATCCGAAACTCGACGCCGAAGGCCGCGAGAGATTGCGCCAAGAACAAATTGTTTTTATGGACGGCAAAGCCGGCCACCGCATCGCCGATTTTATAAAAGGGGAGCTGGTTAAATTTTGAGCACGAAAGAAATCTATGCAATTTTTGCGCTCATTCTCGGCCAGCCAGCGCTGGCCTCCGAGGGTTGCTTTGCCTTTTTGCTCTTCGCAAAGCCTCAGAGACCATGCCAAAAAGGCAGCAAAACCCGCGAAAAACTCATAGCTTTCTTTCGTTTTTAACCTTTCAAAATTTCCTCGGCGACTTTTTTGGCCGCTGAAGTTTTTGGGAGCGGAAAATATTTTTTCTGGGTTTTTTGGATAGATGCCGTGAATTTTTTGTCTTCGATCATCTTTTTCAATACCAATACAAATTCATCCGTATTATCGCGATAGATGCCGATGTTAGCGCCTATAATGTTTGGAGGAAAATCGGACAACGACAGCTTTTCCATCGTAATTTTCCCCGCATTGGGCAGTAATATGCAAACGGCCGGAATTCTCAAATAACACGCCTCTACGTGGTTTGCAGACTGAATGCCGGCGATAAGGTCGAATAAAGGCAATAAATCCTCGCTGGAAGGGAATTGCGAGGTACCCAGAAGATTTAATCCTTGTGAAAACTTATTGTATCTTTCCGACTCTTCATCTCTAGGGTGCGGGCGAATGACAACGCGGATATTTTTGTTCTTCATTTCGTTTTGAAGTTTACGAACTCCCTTTGCAAAAAATTCGAATGTTATCTCGTCGTATTGCCAGGCGTTTGGCGTTCCGCGTCCCACATAAAGAATCACAAAATCATTATCGGTGAGTCCGAATTTTTTTCTCAGCCATTTTCTGTCTTTTTCTTTATTTAATTTTTTAAACCGGTCCAAATTCGGGTTTCCGGTAATGACGATCTTTCCTGCGTAGTCGTCCTCTTTAAGGAATTTTCTGGCCAATTTATCGGGCGCCAAAACTTTATCCCAGTATTTCATCATTTTATAATTCATCGGCCAGCGGTGGTTTGCCCAAAAATCCTGAAAGCAGATTATTTTTTTGCCGGACGCGTGTGCTAGCTCCGTGAAGCGGTTATTAACATACGGCCCCAAAACCAGAGAACTCATGGCGACCACCAAAATGTCTGGGTTAAAATCTTTATAAATTTTCTCCGCGTCCTCTTTATGGTTGCATCGTTCGGGATTATATTTTTTCAGAACATTATAGGCGGCGTTGGCTTTGGTATTTACCGTAACCACCAAAAGCTCGTTTTTTTTCTGAAGCAAAGGAATTGCCGTCTCAATAAATTCCGCCGGTCCCGGTGCGTCCACAACAACCATTATTTTTTCTTTTTTTAGCATTGATTTATTTTAGCATTAAAATTAAGCAATAAAAAAACGATTTTCCTAAATTGGATAGCGGCGCTTGCAAGCGTATGTAATGATTTGTCAAGACTTGGAAACCGGGTTTCCAAGTGCTAGGATTTTTGGAATATGAGAAAAATAAAATTCGTCAATGGAGAGTTTTATCATATCTTTAATCGAGGCGTAGACAAAAGACCAATTTTTGAGCGACAGCAAGATTTTGATCGTTTTCTGCAAAGCATGGATGAATTTAATACTACTCAATCTATAGGTAGTATTTACGAAAATTCATTCCTAAAACCGGATGTTAAGTTGAGGCGTCGGAAGGCTAAATTAGTAAATATCATTTGCTATTGTTTAAACATAAATCATTATCATTTCGTTCTCGAACAATTAGTTGACTGTGGTATTAGCAAGTATATGAAAAGTTTGGGTGGAGGATTTACAAAATATTTTAACGGAAGATATAAGAGAAACGGAGTTTTATTTCAAGGACAATTTAAAGCAAAACACATCAGCTCTAACGAATATCTTTTGCATGTTAGCGCATATGTAAATTTAAATAATCTTGTACATAAGCATAAGGGCAATTTATTTCGCTCAAGTTGGAGAGAATATTTTAATAAAATTGGAAAAACATTATGCAAGTCGCAAATCCTATTAGATCAATACAAAAATAGAAATGAATACAGAAACTTTGCGATCTCGTCGTTAAAAGATATTTTAGCTAGGAAAGAACTGTCCAAAGAATTGGAGCAATTATTGATGGAATAACCCACTTGGAAACCGGGTTTCCAAGTGGAGAAATTGCAATGAAACTTCCCAATGGTGTCAATCGTTTGATAGATAACAAAGGAATTGATTCTTTGAAAAACAAGGAGGCTGAAAAGTGAAGAAAATATTATTTGTTGCCGGAGATATCGGTGGCGCTTCGGCGCAGATGCCTGTTTATAAAAAAATGTCGGCATTGCCGGAAAAATTCGAAGCGAGGGTTCTGGTGGATGGCGGTCCGAGAGCCAAGGCGCAGGACGCATGGACTAAAGCGGGCGTTCCATTTGCGACAGTTGACCCAGCAAAAAAAGAGTTAATAGCAAGTGCGGCGCAATGGCCAGATGTTATCATATCAGGCTCATGCGCTACTGCTTATCAATTGGAGAGCGAGGTTGTCAGGCTTGCCCAAGTGGCAGGGAAGAGGTCAGTAATTTTGGCAGACCATATTTTGTCGCATCGCTACAGTTTTTTTATGGAGCTTAAGCCGACAAACTGGTTTGCTATAGACAGCGCTCACAAAGAGGACATTTTAAGCCGCAGACCCGGGCTAAAGAGCGAGTGTGTGGTTGTAACCGGGCAGCCAACATATGACAGTTTAAAAGACATTTTAAACCGTAAAAGCGAGATCAGAAAAAAACATCGGTCCGGCCTCGGGATCGCAGAAGATGATTATTTGGCTCTATACCAGTCAACTGGAGATAAACCGGCGCACTTTGAAGTGAGCTTGGAAATGGTTTATATGGGCCTGAAAACTCTTCAACGATCAAAACAAGACAAACTATGTTTTCTGCCGCGTCTGCATCCGAAATTGGCCAGCAGTACAAAATGCGAAAATTTTACCGCAAGCGCGTATTTGCGGGTCGAGGAATTTTGTAAAAACGAAAAAATAAAGGTCGTAAGAGCGGACAGCACGCAGACGGAAGAGCTTATTGCGGCTTCGGATCTGTTGATGTGTAGTCCAGCAACCACCGAAGGGACGAAGGCTGTATCATTGGGATGTGTTGTGGTGTTTTTGGCGCCGGACACGGTACAGTATTTTTTCGAGAAATTTCTTTCGTGTCCTTATCCTTTTTTACCGCAGATCGAAAAGAAAGCCGCGTTCGCCGTTCTCAAATACTGTGAAGTAGACGATGTATTTATGGCTTCCCAGCGATATCCGGATGAGATATTGGCAAATGCCAGGAACAATTTTTCTTTACCGGAAGGCTTTGCTGTAGATAACGTGATTAATGCCGTTAACAATCTATAAAGCCCTATCGCGGGCTTTTTGTTTTTTTTATCTTCCCTCCCGCCGCACCAAAATCGCGGCGGTTTTTAGCATGATGCCGAGATCCATCAAAAGCGAGCGATTTTTTACGTAATATAAATCGTATTGGAGTTTTTCCGGCGCGTCTTCAACCGACGCGTCGTTTGCCATGCGGATTTGCGCCCAACCGGTGATGCCAGGGCGTACGAGCAAGCGCGTCTCATAAAATTGCACGTGTTCGCGCAAAAGTTCCACAAACTCCGGCCTCTCCGGCCGCGGCCCGACGAACGACATTTCTCCGCGGAAAATATTTATAATTTGCGGAAGTTCATCCAAATATGATTTTCTCAAAATTTTTCCGATTCTCGTATGCCTCTCGTCTTCGCCGGTGCCTTTTGCGCCGTCTATCGAATCAGCACCCTCGATCATTGAGCGGAATTTGATGAATTCAAAAACTTTGCCGTTCTTCCCCACGCGTTTTTGCGTATAAAATATAGATCCGCGCGACTCAAGTTTTATAAGGAGCGCGATTATTGGAAATAAGAGCGCGGCCGAAATCGAAAGCAATATCGCCGCCGCGATGTCCAGGACGCGTTTTGCCTGTTCGTACGGCCGGTTATTGAGTTCAGCCAGATTTTCCAGGAACCATGTTTCATTAATAAGCGATGTCGGTATCTTCCCCGTGATCGATTCGTAAAAATCAGGGAAATTCGTAATGGTTACTCCGAGCGGCAGAACCTCGTAGAACATGCGCACGAGTTCAATGTTTTGCGAAATATCTTTGGAAACCACGACAATATCAATTTTTCTCTCTTTTATGAAAGTTTTAATATCGCCGAATTTTATGTGGTCTGCAACCAGCTCCACGCTGTAGCCGAGCATTGTTTTTTCCGCGAGATAATTCGCGAAATTTTCAGTTTCCGGAGTTTTGCCGAAAAACAGCACTTTGATTTTAGAACGCAGCGACGCTCTTTTTATAAAATTATTCCTCCAAAACCAGATCAGAGCAGAGGCAAATATTGCGTCAATGAGCAGGTTTGTTCTAGGGGTAATCGAAAATGACGGAATTAAATAAAAAAGCATGATTGCGATGAGCACATTCACTGCCATGGTTTTTGTCACCAGCCGCAAAGTATAATATCTTCTGGTCGGCGGAAAATGCTCCCAATCGTACATTCCCGCGCTGTAAAATACAAGAATCCATAGGACGTAAACCAAGAAGAACGGAAACTTGTGATTATCCCATGCCGTCGCCATAGAATAACCTCTTATCAGAAACATCAAAAAAAGGGACATATAAAGTATAAGGATGTCTCCGAACAGCATTATGGCTTTTTTGCCGTTAAATTTGTGCATTGTTTATATAACGCATATTATCAATTTAAGTTAAAGTTATCCACAGTATATTTTGTGTAATTATTAGTGGGGGGTGTTATTATTTAATCATTATTAAAAGTCTAAATTATTAATATGAAAATATTGATCAACAACAGGACATTTTTAGGCGTGTTTTTCTCGGTTTTGGTAACCGTTTTCGCGGTTGCCGTGTTTACTTACGCGACGACTATCGGAAGCGATGTTTCTGTGACGGGGGCGTTGACCGTTACCGGAGCCACGACCTTAAATGGCAACGCTACTTTGGGAAATGCCGTGGGAGATGTCATTACCGCCACAGGCTATTTTACTCAAATGAGAATCGGCACGGATTCCACATTTGACGATATTGGTACTGTCGGCGCAGATGAACTTGGCGTTGAAGGGGCAATGGAAGTTGATGGAATATCGTATTTGGACGGCGGCGCGATAACTGCGGCTTCATCCACTCATTCAACAGGCGTTTTTAATGTCGGAAGCGGGAGTTTGGGAGTTGCTTCTTCAACTCCACAGCAAGAATTGGGCGTCGTGGGAGACGCGTATATAAGCGCGACTTTAGGCGTAGCCACTTCTACCGCCGCTCAGGAATTAGCGGTTACCGGAGATGTCTTTCAGAGCTCTTCTGCTACAACTACGCATTTTCTATCATCTAGCGGAACTAATGTCGGCGGATGTATTGAAATGTTAAGATCCAATGGCACAAAAGTGAGAATTTACATTGGTGCCAGCACTACGGCGCAAGCGACCGATACCAATTTCTTGGTTGTTGAGGCCGGAACTTGCCAGTAATAATTAGCTAAGTTGACATCTAAATTTATTTTATGAAAATTTATCAAAAAATTTTCCTCGCCGGCTTGCTTATTACTCCTATTTCTGTTTTTGCCGTTACAATGACTAATGATGTAACTTTGCAGCTGGCTGATTCATATACTTTAACGGGCAATTCGTCTTATGACAGCATGGTTGTTAATTCTGATAATTTTGTTTTTACCTTGTCTAACGGACAAAGTGCCAAGATTATATCAGCCGATTTAAGGAATTTTACGGTAAGTCCGAGCGTAAACGGAGCCCAAACCTGTGGTTCGTCTTCTTCTGAAGTTGCTATTAGTGTTGCGAACGGAGTTGCCGCAACAGCTATTACTGTAACTCCTTCCGGTTCATGCACTACGTCTGCGGGCGGAGGCGGAATAATTGGCGGAGGGGGTGGTGGTGGAGGAGGCGGTGGTGGCGGTGGCAGCGCGCCTTATGTTCCGGCACAAACACCGGCTTCATCGTCAGGGGCTTCAGCGGCACAAAAAGCTCTCATAGAACAGTTACAATCTCAAATTGCGATGCTTATGGCCCAAATTACGGCTTTGAAAGGGGTTCTTTCGTTGCCTTCGCAGGCCTCGCCTGTAGCCGGCATTGCGCGGGCTTTAGCGTTTGGCGCGCAGGGAAGCGATGTTACTCTGCTTCAAACTTTTCTTGCGAAAGACCCGTCGATTTATCCTGAAGGGAAAATAACAGGTTATTTTGGAAGACTTACTTCAGCAGCAGTTAAGCGTTTTCAAAAGAAGCATGGAATCGACCAACTCGGAATCGTGGGGCCGAAAACGAGAGCGAAATTGAACTCGTTAATGGCGCAATAATCAGCCTCAAAACCAAACCGCCCGCCATCTTGCGGGCTGTTTGGTTTTGAGCTAAACTTTCATTCATATGCGGCGAAATTCATATTTACCGGAGGCGATCAGGTGGGGCTTAATGGGCCTGCTTTTTTTGCCGTTGGTAGTTTCCAACAAGCTTTTTTTTCCGTTCATTACGGGAAAAAATCTGCTATTCAGGGCGGTCGTTGAAATTTTATTCGTGTTTTGGACGTACTTGGCATTAAAAGACGAGAGATATCGGCCAAAAAAGTCTTGGGTTTTTATCTTTGTCTCGCTGGCGATTGTGATCCTCGCGCTTTCAACGATTTTTAGCGTGGATTCGAATAGGAGTTTCTGGTCCAATTTTGAAAGAATGGAAGGTCTTGTCGGACATGCGCATCTTTTTCTATATTTTATAATGCTTGCTAGCTTATTCAGAACTGAAAGCGATTGGTGGAAATTTTTCCATGTTTCTTTTTTGGCGAGTCTTATTGTAGCGGGCTACGCGTTTTTACAGCTTTTTGGAGCTCTCGATATCCATCAGGGAGGGGGCCGAATTGACGCGACGCTCGGCAACGCAACATATCTTTCGGTCTACTTGCTGTTCCATCTTTTTCTGTTGCTTTATTATTATCTGAAAGCCGATGCTGTGCCGCTTGCCGGCAGAAAAATTTGGAAAGCTGCGTACGCGATAATTTTTTTCACTTATGCTATATTGCTTTACTACACCGCTACCAGAGGAACGATCCTCGGTTTTTTGGGCGGACTTTTTCTTTTCGCGCTGATATTCGGTTTTTCATCCCGCGAAAAAAAATACAGGGTCGCGTCCGCCGGACTTATCGGCGGCGTGCTCCTGCTTGTGATAGGCTTTTATTTTTTGAAGGAGACCGATTTTGTAAAAAATAATTCTGTTTTGGGCCGCTTCCGCGACGTTTCGCTTTCAGATAGCGGCAACGAAGCGCGCTTCATCATTTGGAATATGGCGCTTCAGGGTTTCAAGGAGCATCCGGTCTTGGGCTGGGGCATGGAGAATTTTAATTTGGTATTCAATAAGTACTATGATCCCAGACTTTACACGAAGGAGCCGTGGTTTGATCGGGCGCACAATGTTTTTTTTGACTGGCTCATTTCCGCCGGCATTTTGGGGCTTTTGGCGTATCTTGGCGTGTTTGCGTCCGCAATGTTAGCGCTTTGGAAAAAGAGAAGCATTGAATTTGCCGTGTTCGGAGGATTGCTGGGAGCGTATTTTTTCCAAAATCTTTTTGTGTTCGACCAGCTGATAAGTTATATTTTATTTTTCTCTGTGCTCGCTTTTATCCATATGTTTGGCGCTTCTGAAAAAAAACAGCCGATCAAATTTGCTCCGGCGGCGGCAATGGCGCTTACGGCATTTATCGCTATTATCTTCGTTTTTGTTTTCTACGCTGTGAACATCAAGGCTTATTTTGAAAACCGCACGTTGATCGAAGCGCTTAAGTTCGCTTCCCAGGGGCCCGATAAAATTTCAGACGTGTTTGAAAAATTCAAAAAAGCTATCGCATATAATTCCATTGGTACGCGAGAAGCGAGAGAGCAGGTGGCACAGCTTGTTACCCAGATTGCAGGACGCGACGATATTCCGCAGGAGCTTAAAATGGAGATCGCGAAATATGCTATATCCGAGCTTAAAAAACAGCTCGAAATTTCTCCGACCGATACGCGTTACCACTTGTTTTTGGCGGTAGTTTATAATGCTGTGGGCGACTTCGGCAATGCCAGGGCATCCATTCAAAAAGCCCTCGAATATTCGCCTAAAAAACAGCAGATCAAACTGGAGCTTATCCAGTCATATTATTTGGAGAAGAATTTTGATAAGGCGATCGAATTGATGCAGGGCATAATTGGAGAAACGCCAAATTATCCGGCGGCAAGGGCAAATTTGATATTGATAGCGATTGTAGCCGGAATGGATGAACTGGCCGACAAAGAAATAACCGAACTCGCAAAACAGGCGGTTTTTGAGGATGACGATCTGAAACGCTGGGCAAATGCCTATGCTTCAAGAAAAAGATTTGACAGAGTTGTTCAGTTATACGAAGAGTTGTCGAAAAGATATCCGGCGGATACGCAGACCAGCATAAATTTGGCCGCCGCTTACGTGGAGCTTGGAGAAAAAAATAAAGCCGTCGAAGTATTAAAAACTGCGATTTCCAAAACTCCGGCTTTCAAAACCCAGGGAGAACAATTTATTCAGCAAATTTTGGGTAATTAAAAAAAATATGGAAAAAAGTCCAAAAATAGGCATAGTCGGAATTGGCATGGTCGGCAAAGAAACTATGCGTTATTTTACTGAGCAAGGTTACGCGCGCGGCAGGGATCTTTTTTGTCATGATACCGATCCGAAAAAAGGCTTCAACGACAAAGTTGAGAATGCCCAAATTATTTTTATCTGCGTGCCTACTCCTCCCGCGAAGGACGGTTCCTGCGATACAGGCATAGTTGAAAGCGTTGTTGCCAAATATCATTCTCCATCCCGCGTTTTGATAATTAAATCAACGATCGCGCCGGGAACTCTGGCCAAGCTGCAAAAAAAATACAAATCGCCGCTCTTATTCAATCCTGAATTTTTGACCGAATCGCGAGCTTGGGAAGATTTTATACGGCCGGACAGGCAAATCGTCGGGTATACGCAAAAAAGCTTGGAGTATGCTGGAACGGTTTTGAATCTGCTGCCGTCGGCTTATCTTTCTTCTCCTGGCACCCTTGGAACATATGAGTTTGTCAGGATGAACAGTTCCGAGGCGGAATTGGGAAAATACGCAAGCAATGTTTTCGGCGCGCTGAAAGTTACTTATTCCAACATTCTTGCGGATATTGCGAAAGCGCTGGAGATCGCGCATAAAAGAGAAGGGATCAGACTTCCGGTGAATTACGATAATATACGCAAAATGGTCGCGCACGACAGGAGGATCGGGGACGCTTGGATGGATGTCACGCACGGAAGCTACCGCGGGTTCGGCGGGTATTGTTTCCCCAAGGATCTCAACGCCTTTATCAGTTTCGGCGAGAAAACGGTGAAAATCTTGAATAAGAAAAAGGACAAAGAAACAAAAGGGTTGGTTGTGCGAGGAGTCGTTTTTTTGAAATCTATCCGCGATTACAACGATTATCTTCTGAAAACCCAGGGACTAAATGCAAAGATTGTAAGTTCGCATAACGAAGAGCTTAGAAAAAAATTGAAAGGCAGGAAAAATGTTTAACAAAAAAAACAATGTATTGGTGACCGGCGGAGCCGGATTTATCGGTTCCCACATTATTGATCTGCTTGTCGGCGAAAATAAATATAATGTTTGCTCGCTTGATAATTACGCGACTTTCGACGGGGAAGCGCCGAAAGACAGAATGAATAAGTCTGCCAAGTATTTAAAGTGCGACATCAGGGATTTCGGAGGCATTTCAGAAATATTTAAAAAGTTACGGCCGAAGTATGTTTTTCATACTGCGGCACTGGCGCGAATACAACCATCGATCAAAAATCCTCATCTTTATCTTGAAGTAAATTCACTGGGGACGCTGAATTTACTGAAAGCCGCGCGGGAATCCGGAACAAAGAGAGTAATTTACTCTGCTTCTTCATCCGCTTACGGAAAAAATAAAATTCCTTACAAAGAATCAATGACGCCAGATCCGTTAAATCCTTACGCGAAGACAAAATTGGACGGCGAGCAATGGATGAGGATTTTTTCGGAGCTTCATGGATTGGAAACCGCGTCTCTCCGATATTTCAATGTTTACGGACCCAGGAATACTTACGCCGGCCCATATACTACCGTTATTACCAGATTTTTGCATCTTTTTCGGCACAAAGCACCGATGACGATAGTTGGAGATGGCAAACAGACGAGGGATTATACGCACGTAACCGATGTCGCGCGCGCGAATTATTTGGCCGCGCTGTCAAAAAAAATCGGCAACGGCGAAGTTATAAATATCGGTTGTGGAGAAAGGCACAGCGTAAACAAGATAGCTGAACTTGTCGGAGGAAAGAAGCTAAAAGCTTTGCTTGCAAACGGCAGCGCGAAATTTGTTCCAGCGCGTCCGGGCGAAGCCGAGCATACTCTCGCCGATCATTCCTCTGCGAAAAAACTTTTGGGCTGGTCTCCGCAAGTAAAATTCTCCGACGGTATTTCCGAATTGCGAAAGTTCTACAAATTGCCGTAAAAAATAAAAAGCCCTAAATTTTAGCAGGAATGGATTCAATTGTCAATCTATTATTATTTTATTAAAATATTATTATAAGCAAATATGGCAAAAGAAAAAAAAGAGGAAAAAGCTAAGCCCGGGAAGCATGTTGTTGGGGAATCAAAAGAAAGTAAGTGGCACGACGTCGATGCCGCGGTCAGAGACCTGCAGGCGCGGTTTGGCGACGGAATTTTGATGAGAATGGGCGATATGCCGAAAGTTGATGTGGATGTTATTCCTACCGGCGCATTAAGCCTTGATATGGCGCTTGGCGTCGGAGGGATGCCGAGAGGACGCATAATTGAGATCTATGGGCCTGAATCATCTGGCAAAACGACTTTGGCGTTGCATGTGGTAGCCGAGGCGCAAGCGAAGGGTGGGATTTGCGGATTTGTTGACGCGGAGCATGCTTTGGACCCGGAATACGCAAAAAGAATAGGCGTGAAAATAGATGATCTTTTAATTTCACAGCCCGACACGGGAGAGCAGGCATTGGAAATAATCGAATCCTTGGTAAGGTCCGGCAAAGTTGATGTTCTGGTTGTTGACTCTGTTGCCGCGCTCGTTCCGAAAGCCGAGATAGAAGGTGATATGGGCCAACAGCATATGGGTTTGCAGGCCCGCTTAATGTCGCAGGCATTGCGGAAGTTAACCGCGATAGTCGCCAAATCAAATACTATAGTAATATTTTTGAACCAGATAAGAATGAAGATAGGCATAATGTTCGGAAACCCGGAAACGACGCCGGGCGGCAACGCGTTGAAATTTTATTCTTCTGTAAGAATTGACCTTCGTCGTTTGGCACAAATAAAAAAAGGCGAGGATATTATCGGAAACCGCGTCAAAGCCAAAATTGTAAAAAATAAAGTTGCACCCCCGTTCAAAGTTGCCGAGTTCGATATTTTATACAATGAAGGAATTTCTTATGAAGGGGACTTGCTCGGTCTTGGCGAAAAATACGAATTAATCAAAAAATCCGGCGCGTCATATTCTTTTGGCGATATTTCGTTGGGCCGCGGCTACGACGCCGCCCGCGCGTTTTTGCGCGAAAATAAAAAAATAGCCGCGGATCTCGTCCGAGCTATCAAGGAGAAAGCAAAATCTGCCGAATAGGTTCAGGGCTGTTTTGCCAGGGAAAATATATATAATCAACTTCTTTTTTACGGAGCCAGATATTCGGCTCCACTTGGCTGTTTTGGTGGTAAAAAATGGTAGCAGTGACGATACCGCGTTTTCTGTACGGAAGCAAGGTCACTCCGCCTTTCATTCCGTCCGATATGTCGTCTACAACTAATGTCCTTCTATCCATTCCGCCGAAGATGATCGGCCAGTCAAAAATATAGTGGAGTTTAGTGGCGAGCATAAGGCCGCCGCACGGAACGCCATAAATTGCATTGAATTTGATTCCGCAGGCTCTTATTTTTGGAACCAATTTCAAAATATCTTCTTCCAGCTCATTCCATGTGTAACAATAAATCGACCATTTTGGGTCTATTTTGTCCATCAAAAAACCAGCAATCTACTGCGAGCTTAGCATTTTGGGACATTTGAGCAAGCATCTCGCGAATCGCTGCTTTATTTTTCAAAGAGCACGCATATTTGCCTGTTGGCAAATTGCTCTGCTCGGGCCGTCGCCCTGCGCAAGGCTTTTGAAAAACAAATCAGCCATTCGCAGGATGGATTGTGTTCTTGAAAAGTTAAGCGGCGACTAGCGCGTTGTAAACGGTACCAAGCCCAAAAAGCGGGCGCGGCGGATGGCTTCGGAGAGCTTTCTTTGGTGGAGGGAACATGCTCCGGTTTTACGCTTAACCGAAATTTTTCCCTGCGGGGTCATGAATTTTTTTAACAGCACGCTGTCCCTGAAATCAACGACTTTAAGGTTTGCCGCGCAAAAGTAACATTGTTTACTCTTAATCATGTAACATGTAGCATAAAACCTGTAACATTAGAATGGAATATCTTCCGGCCTAATTTCGTCTTCCGGGTATTCGACGGTGGCTAATGCCTCGGGTGGTTCTTCTTGCTTAGGGCTTACGGCGTCCGGCGTACGGCTAGAATTACGCGGCCCCATCTGCATGGATTCTGCCACGATTTCCGTTTTGTATTTTTTCTGGCCGTCTTGACCCTCCCACGACCTATTTTGTATCCGGCCTTCAACCATTATCATGCCACCCTTTTTTAAATATTGCTGGGCAATTTCGGCGAGCCTTCCGAACATCACAATATTATGAAATTCGGTCTGCTTTTGCTGGGAGCCGTCCTTGCCCTTCCACATCCTGTTGGTGGCCAGGCCGAAGTTCGCTACCGCCTGCCCGGATGGGAGCGCGCGCATTTCCGGGTCGCGAGTTAAATTGCCTATTAAAAATACTTTGTTTAAATTCATATGAGTACTAATTACTAATTATTTACTAATTTACTAATAAAATTCTTGATTTGTATATTCGTATTAAATTTGTAATTGGTATTACTTTCCTAAAATTTCTTCCAATTTCTTATCTATCTCCGCGATGTCCGAAGCCGGCTCTCTTGTTTCTGCGGGTTTTGCGTCAGGTTTTTTCGTTGATATTTCCGGCTCATCTAAAATAATTGGCTTGATTACCTGCGTTCTTATTGTCCGCGGGGGCTGGCGTTTGGTGTGGACCAAGAGGTGCCTCAAAACTTCTTTGCTTGTTTTTAATTTGCCGTCGATCTCGGCAATTTTATCGCCTGAAAGCAAAAATCTGAAGCTTCCCAAATGGGCCTCGCGCATTTTTTTGATTGGATAGGCAAGCCGGCGCTTTTCCACGCCACCTTCCTGATCAATAAAGCCGCCGCCACTTTGCACCAGATTTTTCAGCGTTTGCTGGAAATTCCTGGCTTCTTCTTCGGAATACGCAGGACTTATCAGATAGGCCGCCTCGTATAAATTTTGCTCGTTGCTCATTGGGATTATGTTAGCACGCCTATATTTTAAATTCAATAACATCTCCATCCTGGACGACATATTCTTTGCCTTCGGAGCGCAACCAGCCTAAGTCGCGGGCGCGCGACCAGGAACCGGCTTCGAATAATTTTTCCCAGAAAATAATGTCCGCGCGGATGAATTTTTCTTCAAAGTCGGTGTGTATCGCTCGTCCCGCGCGCTTAGCCGAAGATTTTTTTGGTATGGTCCACGCGCGCGATTCGTCCTCGCCGGTCGTAAAAAAAGTAATAAGCCCAAGCAGTTCATAAGCTGTGCGGATGAGTTTTGAAAGTTGTGATTCGATTCCCAATTCTTTTCTTTCGTCATCCGACATTGCGGAGACATCATTTTCCTGGCCGATATCTAATTTCACAGAGTTTATAGTTGGTAGTTTATAGTTGGTAGTGAGATCGCCTATTGCAGAAATATTATAAACATAAAGTGCCGGCTTGAAAGATAATAATTCAAAATTATTCGCCACTTTTCTTTCTGATTCGGAAAGAACCGCATCGCCATCCTCGAAGTCCGATTTCCCCCGGAAGTCGGACTTCTTCCCTGTCGACACTTCAAGTTTCTTTTCAAGCGACTCGATATTTTTTAATATTTCTATTGCTTCTTTTTTCCCGCTCCTCGCTTCTCCGGATGCCTTTCCTTTCGCGCGGGTTATTGTTTCCAAATCTTTTAGCACCAATTCTGTTTTTATTGTTTCAAGATCGGAAAGGGGATCTGGTTTGCCGGAAACATGCACGATATTTTCGTTCTCAAACGCGCGAATAATATGGCAGATGACATCCACTTCTCTAATATGCGTCAAAAATTTATTGCCCAAGCCTTCGCCGGCGGACGCTCCTTTTACCAGCCCCGCGATATCTACAAATTCAATTATCGCCGGAACAATTTTTTTTGATTTTGACAGCGCCGCTAATTTATCAAGCCGTTCATCTGGCACGGAAACAACGCCGACATGTGGATCGATCGTGGAAAAAGGATAGTTTGACGTATCCACCTGTTTTTTGGTGAGTGCCTGGAAAAGCGTGCTTTTCCCGACATTCGGCAACCCGACTATACCTATTTTCATATTTATAAATTCTATCACGGAGTAGATCTAATTAGTACACTTTAGTAAGCTTTAGTATGCTATTTTATCGCATTTGAATGCCACCGACTCTGTGTCGGCGGTAAAAATTATAGAAATGGCTGATTATGCACAAAACATATGGATAATGATTTCTTTTGTTTGATTTATATGTTATTATTATCGAATAAGAGGCTTTATTAAATAATGTAAAAGAATATGCAACCGGAAACAGAAAATCTTATAAGCCACGTCTTAAAAACTTTAAACAAAGAGTATACCGTTGTTGGCAAAGCCCGCGTGCGCTCGTGGCACGCTTGGCTAGCGATTGGTCTTGCCGCCGGTATTTTGGCTGGAGTTTTGTTTGTCGCGAATAGATCGGGGGAGTTTGAAATTGGTTTGGCGCAAGTACTGCCCACCGCCCCAACTTCAGGCCTTATTGCCCACTGGAAGTTTGATGAAGGATCGGGGACTACCGTATCTGATTCTTCGGGCAACGGAAATACAGGAACGCTGACAAATGGCCCGACATTCACAACCGGCAAAATCGGCCAGGGGTTGAGTTTTGACGGGATTAACGATGCAGTCCAAATTTCTGACTCAAATTCACTGGATGTTTCTCAAATCACTGTTTCCGCTTGGGTGCGTAAAATATCCGATGCTCCCAGTTGGAGCATGATTGCCAGCAGACAGGCTGGAACCGGCACCGGAGACAACTGGATTCTTTTCTACAACTCCAGCGCAAATGACGAATACCGTTTTTCTGCTCAAGGAGGAACAAATATCAAACTATACAGAAACGGAGTTCAGATATCCGATAATGCCATATCAAGCAACAATGACATAGGCCAATGGGTGCATATTGTTGGAACTGCCGAAGGAGCTATTCCTCCTGAAACTTCCGCCACCTGCATCGGCGGAGGCGCTAACAATTCCAGAAACTGCGACAGCGAATATTCTAACGCTGTCATCGACGATGTCCGCATTTACAATCGCGCACTTTCGGCCAGCGAAATTTTGGATATTTATAATTCCGCGGGCAGTGTTACATCAACATCGAGCCCAACACCCACTCCCACACCAAATCCAACGCCGACTCCGACACAAACTACGACAACAACAACTGGATCAGGAACGCTTCTTCAAAAATCTAATCTTGTTTATCAGGGGGCGTTTAAGGTGCCAAAAGGGACTATTGGCGGCTCATCATTTGGCTACGGCGGCAAAATTGTGGCTTATAATCCCGCGAACAATTCGCTTTTTATCGCCGGCCATGAGAACGATCATCACATTGCGGAAATCACCATTCCAACACCCGTGAATAGCGGTGAATTTGGAAGCCTCAACACAGCGTCTGTCTTGCAAGCATTTGTCGAGCCTACCGAGGGCAAGATTTCGGGCATTCCTCCATTCGACACATTCAAAGTAGGCGGACTCTTAGTCGAAGGCGGCAATCTCTATCAAACCGCTTACGCCTATTATGATGGCGCCCAAACGCAGGTTCTATCGCATTTTAAGTCCGGCTTAAATCTCTCCGCGCAAGGTGATGTTCAAGGGCCATATCAAGTTGGCACGATGGGCGCAGGCCTTGTCGATGGCTGGATGATTCCGATTCCGACTGCGTATCGAGCCGCCTTGGGCAAAACACATATTACAGGCAACTGCTGTTTATCAATTATTGGTCGTACATCATGGGGCCCATCGGCGTTTGGATTCAATCCAACAGATCTTGGCACGAAAAATCCTGTGCCGGTTACGCCTTATCTATACTATAACGGCGATCACCCGACACTTGGCCCTTGGGGCGGGACATCAGCATTTTTCAATGGCTCAACGGAGATTCATGGAGCGGTTTTCCCGGAAGGCACGCGCAGTATTTTGTACTTTGGCCGCCATGGTGTCGGCCCGTGGTGCTATGGGACTGGCACAAGCAATCAGAGTTTACAAGGTCAGTTGGCGCCAGGCGGAAGTATTTATTGTTACGACCCGACTGATTCGTCGAAAGGGAACCATGCCTATCCCTACGAGTATCAAGTGTGGGCTTACGACGTAAACGATTTTATTGCGGTTAAAAACGGACAAAAAAATCCTTGGGATGTAATACCGAACGTTTGGACGTTTAATGTACCAATCCAATCGTCCGTCGCTGGGGGAGTAGCTTACGATCCATCAACACAAAGAATCTTTCTGGTGGCGCCGCGGACTGAATACCCCGGGGCGTATCCGGTGATTCACGTGTTTAAGGTGCAGGGCGGAACAACAGTAAGCTCACCAACTCCCTCGCCAACCCCGACTCCTTCTCCAACTCCTTCTCCAACACCTACTCCAACTCCAACAACGACAACAACAGGAAATGTTTATTATGTTGCGACGAATGGAAATGATGCGAATTCAGGGACGCAATCCTCACCATTTCTTACAATCCAAAAAGCCGCGGGCATTGCGAGCCCTGGAGACACTATTATCGTAAAACCAGGTACATACACAAACGCAATTACTACTAATAGAGGCGGCACTGCTACTTCCCGCATCCATTTTATCTCGGAGCAAAAATGGGGCGCGAAGATAAAAACTTCAGGTGTTCCTTATGCGTGGATAAATAATGTGAATTATATCAATATCGAAGGATTTGATATTTCAGGCGATGCTAAAATAGGGATTCTTAATTATGCTTCGCATGTCAAAGTAATAGGCAATCATGTGCATCATTTGGGCCGCGCGGACTGCGGCGATTACGGCACGGGCGATATGGGCGCTGGAATTGATACTGCTGGATCTGGCGCTACAAATCCTCGCTCCGCTACTGACAATGACATTATCGGCAATGTAGTCCATGATCTTTCATATAATTGTTCTTCCTCGGGATCTGGTCAGCATGGTATTTACCACGGCTATGGCAGCGGAATAATTGCAAATAATATTGTCTATAAATCCCAATCTTACGGCTTTCATTTGTATCATGGTCCACACGACGTGACTGTGGCGAACAATATTGCTTTTAACAATCGCGCCGCTGGATTTATTGTTGGCACGGATGGGCGAGTCGGAAACACCATACACGATATCTATGTTGCAAATAATATTTTCTACGATAATGACTGGGTTGGCATTGCGGTTTATGGTCTCGGTTCAGGTTCATCAAATATTCGCTTCAATAACAATCTTCTTTACGGCAATAGCCAAGGATACGGATTTAATTATGGAGGTTCGCCAGACTTAGTAACGATTTCCGGAGATGTTCTTGCCGATCCTCAATTTATGAACTATCAACCTGACGGAAGCGGAGATTATCACCTAAAATCAACCTCCCCCGCGTTAAATGCCGGAATCAACGCCGCAATATACGGAGTCACCACCGACTTTGACGGCGTCTCCCGTCCGCAAGGTTCGGCCTACGACATCGGGGCATATGAATATGGAGGAGTGGTTTCGACCCCCACACCAACACCTACCCCAACCCCTACGCCGACTCCTACTCCTACTCCTACTCCCACTCCTACTCCTACACCAACTCCTACCCCAACACCGACACCAACTCCGATTTCCACCACTTCTTCCGGCTCCCTTTCATCTCTCAAAACCCTCTCTCCCATAACCATTGATGGCAGTTTGAATGAAAGTGTCTGGCCATCAGCCAACTCCGTAACTTTCACAAATCCAACTCAATCCAAT
>C687J35021_10000111_pt1 | contig 59345 bp, 69 predicted proteins | sample RifCSPhighO2_12_FD_35021 | JGI IMG/M metagenome (IMG submission 35021) | reverse complement strand
TTTAGCGAGGAACAAGCAATTGGTGACGGTGCAGGTGGAGTTAAATTAGTTGAAGCAGGAGAAATAATAACTTTAAAAAGTAGTTCATTAAAAGAATATGAAATTAAATAAAAGCTGGACTACAAAATTTTTTTGGGAATTGGTTCAGCAGACAACTTTAACTGATAGAGAAAAATTGGTTATATCCAAACGACTGTTTGGTTTTACTTTAAAAGAGATTGGAGAACAATTAAAACCATTGAACCCAGAGAACCCTGCCAAAAACATAGATGGGCATTTAGACCAAGAGAGGGTGAGACAAATTGAGGCTAAGGCAGTTAGAAGACTACATTATAAATTGGAGGTGAAAAAAATAAATGCAAATTGAAAAGATTGCAACAGCAAGCGCATCAACTGTTCAGATGTCAGGAGTAGATAAAATTTTTAGGACAACTGGAATGGTTTTTTATGGAGTGCTTATAGTATTAGGGGCAATCTTCTTGCTCTGGCTCATAATAAAACTTTTGCGGTTTTTGAGGAGCCATAGGATCGTAGCAAAAAGCTAAATGGATTTTTTGCTTGGACTATACATGGCTCTAGTGAGCCAGACAGTTGAGGTAAAAACCACGACTGTTACAACTATAAAATATGAAGAAGCAGTACCTAACAAGAATGGGGGGCAAGAGAGTATTCTACCGCGAGAATTATCCGCGCAAAGGAATGACAGTAGCGGAGGTATACGATTTTACTCCTATGATAAGAGTAGCCAAACTTGGACTGGAGCTATTAGTCATTACTCTCAGGCTGGTTGCCTTGGCTGTAGTCCTCATTACGATCAAGACGGCAACCTTTATTATGTTACTTCTTCGGGGGAAGTATTTGACGAAAACAAGTTTGCTCTGGCTTTTAATCGGCTTCCAAACGGCAGTCGCGTTCGTGTCACTAATTTGGATAACGGAAAAAGTGCTGAGGCTGTTGTTAACGATAAAGGTGGCTTTGAGTCTGCCCCTTACAACAGGATTGCTGATTTGACTGTTGGGCTTGGGAATCATTTAGGGACAAAGACAGATCAAAGCAGAGTTAAAATTGAGAAGCTATGAGCAATAAAGGTTTGTTTACTTATACGACAGAAATAGAGCCTCAAAAAACAATTGCGGAAATTCAAGAGGTTTTAGTCAGCCATGGCGCAAAATCAGTAATGACAAATTATACAGACGATGGCAGAATAGAGTCTTTATCTTTTATGATCGAGGTTGACGGGCAACCAAGAGGCATAAGGCTTCCTTGCGATCCTGTTCCCGTTTTAAAGGTTTTAGAAGGACAGGCAAGAGAGGGTAAAATTCCACGAAAATTTATAGGAGATGAACACCAAGCCTTGCGAGTTTCATGGCGAATAGTACGTTACTGGGTTATGGCTCAAATGGCAATTCTAGAAACTCAAATGGTCAAAATGGAACAGATATTTTTGCCTTATATGGTAATGAGGGACGGCAAGACTCTATTTGAAAATATGGTTAAAACTGGTTTTAAATTACTTGGCGGGAAGATAGAAACAACAATCCAAAATCAGGCGCAAGAAGGAGAGGTCATGGAATTGAAAGAGGTAGAAGATGACACTAAGTAAATGTTGCAAGGCGCCAGTTGAAGTTAGAGGGGGCGATGAGGGGACTAATCACTACCAATGCACAAAATGTGGTTGGGCTTGTGATGTTGGCGAATTTCAAGGGAAGGAGGAAGAATGAAATTATTTATAGGAAATCTGCCGTATGACATTGATGACAATGGGCTCGGAGCGATCTTCCAAAAGTTTGGAAATGTGATTAGCGCAGTAGTTGTCATGGATAGGAATACGAATAGGTCAAAAGGTTTCGGCTTTGTGGAACTTGAATCAGGTGGAGAGCAAGCAATAAAGGAAACAAATGAAACTCAAGTAGCTGGGAGAAAAATATACGTTTCGGAAGCGAGGCCAAAAAATGATCGAACCTAGATTTGAAAAAAGACTCGGGTGGCCTGACACGCCTAAAAGATTACAGCAAAAAGAATGCTTTACCTATATTAGTGAAAAAGGGGTTGAGATAAACTATCACGATTTTAACGATCGAACAGGGAAGTGCTTGAGATGTCCTTTGACAATTTCCAAAAAGATACTTGCTCAAGTAATTAAGAAAAAATTAGCAAGGGAGGCGATAAAAAATGCTAGATCAAATTAACCTCGTCATTTCTCTAGGGACATTATTGCTGGTATTTGTGCTTTCAAGACGCTTTGAGAGCGTGTTTAAGGGGCTCGGTAAAAAGGAATTGGACTATATTTTACGCGGGCTACAGCAAAGATTAACGAAAGCGAGGAAACGGGAAAGGAGTAAATAACGAGATATAAAGCTGGCTGTACGGGGAAGATTCCGTATGGTACGGAAAAAGAAGCAAGAAATGTAATTAGGCGCTGGAAAGGCGGCAAGAAAAATTATCGGGTTTACCATTGTAAGCACGAAAATCATTGGCACGTTAGTAGCGAAAGTAAGCACGTTCATAAGTTAATTAAAAAAGGACTCATGATTAAAAGAAAATTTTTTGAAGGGAGGTGAAAAATGAAAGGCAATATATTAGTTAGTTTTTTAATAGGACTTTTTATAGTAGTAGGCGGTTTAGCTTTTGCAAAATCGGCACAGGCTTGGGGATTTAATATATGTGATATATTCCCAAACTTGCCACAATGCCAAGAGCCAAGCCCATCACCTAGTCCCTCCCCTAGCCCCTCATCATCTCCGAGCCCAGAGCCAAGTCCCGAACCAAGCCCTGAGCCCTCTCTAACCCCTGAACCTCAAAGGGACGAAGCAAAGAGCGAGCCACAAGCTCCTCAATGCCCGAACGGCAATACTACGCAAGTGCCAGCGTGGGCTCATGTAAATAGAAGCGGAGAGCAAGCCATTGTTAACGCTTTTATTACAGAGGGTGATAATGTCCAAATTTATTGGAGCGTAGTAGGGCAACCGCATTGGCAACACTCAAGCGCAGGAACTAATCCTGACGGAGTCAAGCCAAACGCAGATAAATGGATCGACTATACGATTCACGAGCTTGATCCAAACTTGGGTTATGACTTTGGAATCCAACAGCGCAACGGCTGTGGTGGTGGAGAAACCATAACCGCAGTAATTGTCGATGGTCCAGAAACTCAGGTTTTTGGAGTAACTTATTACGAAAGGTAAGTCTTAGCTTTCGCGCAGAAGCTAGGAACTAGGGGGAGGAGAGACAGCAAACTGATCTTCTCCCCCGTCCAAAAAAACTATGATAAAGTACGAGCAACTCGCAGTTGAGTATTTAGAAAAACAGGAAAAGGTATACAAGCGATCAATCGGGCCGCTTCAACGCTTTTTGGTTCGAAATTTCGCTCAACAGCTAGAAAAAACTCTCCCTGATGATCCTAACAAAGGGATTAGAAGTAAGCTAGGCCACATCAGAGGGAAGATTGCAAAAGTAGCATTTATTACAGAGGACGTAGGACATCTCACAGGGGGCAGATATTACGCTTGGTTTATCGCTACTGCCCTTGTTGAATTAGGTTTTGACGTTACTGTTTACACTAACAAAGTTCCTGTTTTTCAAGATAACTTTAAACTTTATCAACAGCCAAAGATTGAAGTGGTTGTAAAAAACGCAAAAGAGCTTGAGACTTTTGATATTAAAGCCGATATTTACATCGGTTCTCCAATTTCAGGAGATATTGCGGCGGCTCGATTGGCAGAAAAATACAACAAGCCTAGCTTTGCGATTATCTTTGACCCCTTTCCAATGATGGAAAAGTATATCGGGCGAAGAACTTACGCTGGTTGGGGCGAGATTGTACCTCTTTTAAAAAAGACCGACATAAATATAATCACCTTGTGCAAATCAACCTCTGAGTATATTTACAATTGGCTCAATAAACGCAGAGATCAAGTGTTTGAAATTTATCCTTGTATAAATTCACGCGAAAAAGATCAAACAGAACAACAACTACAGGAAGATTACGTTGTTTTTATCTCCCGTCTAGTCGGGCATAAAAGATTCCCACACGTCTTAGAGGCTTGCAGGGAGGCTGGTATTAAATTAAAGGTTATCGCAAGCATAGACGGATTAAAAACTGAGAAGATGATCGAGGAAGCAGGAATGACAGAGCAAGTTGAATTTTATCGAGGGATATCTGACAAAGAAAAATTTGAGCTTATTGCAGGAAGTAAAGCAGTTATAAATGGGGCAATTTTTGAAGGCTTTGGGCTTTGGGCGGCAGAAGGCTTGGCTTGCGGAGTGCCTATTGTCTGTTACGAATATCCCACGTTTCGTGAGATAGAACAGATTGCACAAGCCAGTAATATGTATTTTGCAGAATGGGACAATCCAAAAGACCTTACCCTAAAACTCAAGCAAGCGTTAAAAGAAAATAATAGAAACAATGGGACAAGAGCTTTTGATTTTGAGATACTTTCAGAGAGAGTAAAAAATGTTTTCTCTTTTGAACCCCGCATTGGCATCATAACTATCGCCTTAAATGAAGAAAAATTTATCGGGGCTTCTTTGAGAGCAATTATCAAACACCCGAATGTTAAAAAGGTAGCGGTAGTCGAAGGAGCTGTTAATCTTTTTAATCATAGTGCAACGCCGCAAGGATTAAGTCTAGACAATACTGCTCAAGAAGTTTTAAAGGTAATTGAAGAAGAACCCAATGGCAACAAAATTATTTACGATAGGTATGGGTGGGCTACTGATAAATCAGAACTTCGAAACCGAGCCTTAAATCTTATTAGTAAAAACCTCGATTATATTCTAGTTGTTGATGCAGATGAGGTTTGGAAAAAAGAAGATTTAGACAAGCTCGTAGAGGGAATGAGAGAACACCCAGAGATTGGCGTTTTGCTTTTTAATCATCACCACTTTTGGAAGCGAAAAGATTTAGTAGCAATTGGCTCAAATTGGAACATTCACCTATTCCGTTGTTTTAAATTCCAAGATCCAACTCTCCATTGGGATAGACACGAAATGCCAGTCGTTGATTTTCAGGGTAGATACATAAATAAAACAGACGGCTTTTTAGTCTTAAGTGATGTTTATGTTTATCATTACGGCTATCTTAAAAGCGACAAAGAAGTGCAAAATAAAATCGAGTACTATCGAAAAAGAGATCGGCATTTACAAGTTAAGGATACTTTTACTAATTGGAAAAAAGGCGATCCTACTTCAACAACTCATGGGGGAGGGGAGGCAATACCTTTTGAGGGAACTCACCCGTCAGAAATGGAAGGAATTATATGAAGACTAAACTTAATATAGGAAGTGGGGCGAGACCAATGAATAAAATTGACAACGAATGGCTTGATTTAGACGTACGCAAAGAGATCAAGTTAGAAAATGCCGTTTATACTCCTGATTTTGTGAACGAAGCAGATATGATTCCCGTTGAAGATAATACCTTTGAGGAAGTTTTAGCCCATAGCGTCCTTGAGCATATTAGCAAATGGGACTATCCACGCTTCCTGAAAGAGTGGTACCGCATTTTACAAGTCGGAGGCAGGATAAGAATTAGCGTACCTGATATGTATTTAGTCGCCAAAGATTTAATTCGAGCAGTACAAAGTAAAAATCAACAGGCAATAAAAGGCACAATTAACCTTATTTATGGAGAACAAAATTACTCAGAGAATGTTCATCGCTGGGGCTGGACTGAGGAAAGCCTGTCAGAAGCGTTAAAAGGAGTTGGCTTTCATAATATAAAGCGGTTGAAGGGCTCACGTTATAACTCGGAACTTTTTATCGAGGCGGTTAAATGAACAGAAAAGAAAGACGCAAAAGAGTTAAAAAATTCAATCACAAGCCACATCGGGGTTTTACTAAAAGCAATAAACCAAAAAGATGAAATACTACTCTCAATTTGGTGAAGACAAATGGCTTATGGAAAATATAATCTTGCCGCCAAAAGGCATTTTTGTTGATGTAGGGGCAGGTGATCCTCAAGCTCTAAGCAATTCTAAGTTGTTTGAAGATTTAGGCTGGGAGGTTTATTGCATAGAGGGAGATGAGAGGCGAATTAAGACTCTAAAAGCCCAAAGGAAAAACGTGATTCAAGCTGTTATTTCCGACAAAGAAAAGAAAGCTCTATTTAATTTAGATCCTGCCCCTGATTTAAGTAGTCTCACAAACAGAAAAACAAGCAGGACAGTTGAAATAAAGACCCGCAGACTCGATAAATTATTTTTGGATATAGGAATTTGGGAGATAGATATTTTAAGCGTGGACGTAGAAGGTTACGAGATACAGGCTTTAAAGTCTTTGGGAATGTATAAGCCTGAAATTATAATTGTTGAATTTTTAACCTATAAAAAAGACCCAATTGACCGAGAGATTAAGGAATACCTAAGTGACTATAATCAAGTCCACAAGACACTTTCAAATTTAATCTTTGTTTTACAGAGAGGAAAATATGTACACTAAAGACTTTTTTGGAGCAAATGGTACAAATTGGATAATCTGGCTAGGAGAGCTTGCTCAAAAGCCTAATCTAAATTTCTTAGAGATTGGTTGCTTTGAGGGAAAGGCGACAGTCTGGCTCTTAGGGCATATTTTAACCGAGCCTACTTCCCGCATTACCGTAATCGATACATTTAAAGGAAGCCGCGAGCATAAGATTCAAAAGCTAGATGTTTCGACAATGTATCAAAACTTTTTAAAAAACACAGCAGAATTTAAAGATAAAATTACAATCCACGTAGGCTCCTCCCAAAAGATTCTAAGGACATTTTTAGTCGGGCAGTTTGATTTTATATACATAGACGGCTCGCACCAAGCACCAGATGTACTTGAAGACACTTTGCTTGCTTGGAGATTGTTAAAAAAGGGCGGCATTTTAATTTGGGACGATTATGATTGGGGTGAACAATACCAAGAGAGAGAAAAACCAAAAGTTGCTATTGATGCATTCCTTTATATTTTTGAAGGTAAATACAAAATAATCTCCTCGCACAGACAAATTTGCGTTACTAAATTAGAGTTATAATAAAAGGGAGAGAAGAGGAGGGGGTGAGACTATGACTCAACTGACAAAAAAAGAAGTAAAAAAAAGAATGGTATTTACCCGAAAGACCCATCTAGGGGACAGATGGAAAATAGTGCAGGGCAGTAAAATCTTTGTTTTCCATGGACCAGAGAGCAAGGCAGTAGACTTTTTTTACAAGAGATTAAAATAAGAGGGTTGACAACTCTTTCCACTTTTGCTAGATTACTCTTTGCTTATCGCAAGATTAGCAACAAACTAGAGCTTCTCGCAAGAGTCGCTCTTTTTTGTTTGGTTGACAGTAGGTTATAATAGATATGAGCAAAATTAGACACCTAAAAAAGAATGGCTAACTTAGAAGATACTTACAAACCAGAATACTGCCTAAAGCTCATTGAGCATATGGAGCAGGGCTTCTCTTATGAAACCTTTGGGGCAATTATCAATGTTTCACGTGCTACGCTTTACAATTGGGAAAAGACTCACGAGGATTGGAAAGAAGCAAAAGAAGAAGCATTTTTAAAGTGCCAGATGTTTTGGGAGCGTTTGGGAAGATATGCCGCTCTAGGAATTAGCGTAACAATAGGAAGCGGAGAAAATGCTCAAGTTATAAATGGGAAAGACATTAACACTATTGCTTGGATTTTTAACATGAAGAATCGATTTAATTGGAGAGATAAACACGACTTTACTAGTGACGATGAAAAGTTAGAAGTAATTCCTATACAATACATTAAGCCACAGGAGCCAAAAGTAATTGAAGCTCCTAAAGGAACAGATGCCACTAATCCAGTTCAAACCAACCCTCAAGCAGGATCAAGCGTGGAGCCTCCTACAGGACAAGGTAACTGAGGAATTGCTAATTGGGGGCGGGGCAGGAGGCGGTAAAACGCTTTTTGGCTCTGCTTGGGTAACAATGATGGCAAATTCTTTGCCGCGTACCCGTTGGTTTATCGGCAGGAATGAGCTTAAAAGACTAAAACAATCCACACTTCTTACTTTCCTAGAACAATTAAGAGATTGGGATTTTGTGCAAAATAGGGATTTTCACTATAATCGGCAAGAAGGCGTTATCACGTTTTTAAAAAGACAAAGCGAAATCTATCTCCTCGATGTTTCTTATATGCCGTCTGACCCAAATTACGATAGATTCGGTTCTACAGAATATACAGGCGGGTTTATTGACGAGGTAGAAGAGATAACAAGCAAGGCAAGGGAAGTCCTAAAAACCCGTATCAGATATAAATTAGAAGAACATGATCTTATCCCTAAACTCCTGCTCAGTTGTATTCCGTCAAAGAATTGGGTCTATGTCGATTTTTACAAGCCTTGGAGAGATGGCAACCTCCCTAAAGATCGGGCGTTTGTTCGAATCCTAGTTACTGATAATCCTCACGCTTCGCCGCAATACATTGCGTCTCTTAAAAAGATTAGGGATAGAGTCCTGCGGGAAAGATTGCTTGAAGGGAATTGGGAGTATGAAGACAGCGACCTCTCACTATTCCACTTCGACCAAATTAACGATTTATTTACCAATGTCCCAGTCGATTCAGACCAGTTTTATCTTACTTGCGATGTGGCAAGGTTTGGAGCCGACAAGACAGTAATTATGATCTGGAAAGGCTTCATGGTAATTAACATTAAGGTAATTTTAAAGAGCGATTTAACTGCAGTTGAGCGGGCAATTATGCAATTAGCCGAACAATACAAAATTAGAATCTCGCACGTGCTGGTTGATGAAGANGGAGTTGGGGGCGGGGTAGTAGACCATTTAAAGTGCAAGGGCTTTGTAGGNGGGGCTTCTGCGCTTGAGAGGCACGATCAAACTGTCAAAGAAACCGAGTTTAAAGTCAATTANCAGAATATGCGGGCTCAATGCTACTATACCTTGTCAGAATANGTTAATGATGCGAAGATTGGAATTAGAACNGAAGATTTAACTTATAGGGATTTAATCATTGAGGAGCTAGAGCAGATCAGGACGAAAGATAGCGAGAAGGAACAAAGGTTAAAGATAATCCCGAAAGAAGAAATTAAACTTAACCTTGGCAGATCGCCTGATTTTGCTGATGCTCTTATGATGCGAATGTATTTCGAGGTGCATAGCAAAGGTGCTACAATAAGATTTAGCGACATAGGCTTTATATGAACATCTTTCAACGAGCTATAAAAAGCGTTTTAGGTGCACCATCTTCAATGTTTTCTTTGCCATGGGCAACTTCATCTTCCCAACTTAGTAGAACGCAATTGATTGGGGAATACAAAAGATATCTTTACACAATTGTTAGTGCAATCGCTGAGGATTTTGCAAAGATAGATTTTAGTGTCGAGAGGGCAACGCTTGATAGTAAAGTACCTATTAAAAACCACGCATTCGCCACCTTAATTAAAAAGCCAAACGAAGATCAGTCGCAATTTCAGTTTCTTGAACTTCATCAGACCTATATGGAATTAGCAGGGGAGTCGTTTTGGTACATGCCACCTACTGCTCTAACCCGCAAACCTACTGAACTTTATTTAATAAAACCCGACAGGATTGATGTTGTTGTTCCAGACTCAAAAGATAATCCTTTTGGAATAGTCGGCGGTTATGTTTATACAAATGGCAAGGGCGAGAAAATTCCTTTTGACAAAGACGAGATACTTCATTTCAAAATGCCTAATCCTGTTAATCCCTACAGAGGAATGGGGACAGTAGAAGCCGCAACTATTTATATCCAGACTGAGGCGTATGCTTCTGAATGGACAAAACAATCGCTTTACAATTCAGGCAGACCTTCTGGAATCATAAATATAAAAGGAACGATGGATAAAGATGATTTCGAGCAGTTAAAAAAGAAATTCCGACAAGAATATCAAGGGTCTGCTAATGCTGGCAAAACAATGATGATTCCAAATGCGGAAGGTGTCGAGTTTACAAAAATTGGAATGGAGATGGGCGAAACTGCACTTACTGAATTAAAGAATATGACCCGCGATGATTTGATGATTATGTTTAGGGTCAGTAAGACTATTCTTGGAATTACAGACGACGTTAACCGAGCAAATGCAAAAGAAGCGAGAGCGGTTTGGTTGCAAAATGTCATTCAGCCAAAGATGGATCGTTTGATAGATCACCTAAACGCCTTTTTAATGGACAGATGGGGAGGCACAGACGTTTTATCTTATAAAGACCCGTCTCCTGAAATTGTCGAAGACAAACTAGCTGAATGGGAAAAGGGTCACAACAAATGGTTGACTGCAAATGAGATTAGGGAAGAACGAAACAGCGTACTTGGATCAAGCGAACTAGAGCCTAAAGAGGGCGGGGACGAACTCTATGCTCCTGCCCTTTTAGTTCCGCTTGCCGATCTAAATACACCAGACGAGCCAGAGCCAGACAAAGGACCGCCAAAAAAAGAACCGCCTCCTGAGCCTCCCCCTGAACCGCCAAAAGAAGGATTAAAGAAAAAAGCTCTCCCAAGAGAAGAAGCTGGAGAGATATTTAGGCAAGGGGTATTTAAGAAACAATCGCTCTGGGAAAAACGCTATCATAAATTACTAAGGAAGTTATTTGGCGAGCAAGAAAAAGAGATACTAGGTCGAAAAGGAATTACTGCCAAGGCATACGAAGATTGGTTGTTTGATACAAAAAATGCACTTAAAAGGTTTAGTGCTATTCTCGTTCCTTTGTCTTACGAGATGATGAAAGATCAAGGTGAGAGTGCCTTAGACTTTGCGGGAGACAGCGAGACAGAGTTTGAAATAAACGAACGGGTTAAAAGATATGTCGATGGTCGGGTCGCTCATTTTGCAGAAGGTACTAATGCTGAAACGATTAAGTTACTTCAAGGTTCTATAGGGGAGGGGATTCAAGCTGGCGAGAGCATTCAGAAATTAAAGAATCGAGTCAAAGAGATTTACGCAGAAGCAAAAGGGGCAAGGGCTGAGAGGATAGCAAGGACGGAAACTATAGCCGCAAGCAACGAAGCCGCTTTAGAGGCTTACAGACAAAGCCCAGAGGTAGCCGCTCAAGAATGGTTTGCGGAGCCAGACGCTTGCGAGTTTTGTGCGGAATTTGGCGGGAAGATAATCGGGCTTGAAAGTTCTTTTGCTAATGTAGGTGAACCAGTCGAGGGAGCAGAAGGAGGAATCTTTGAGGTTGATTATGAAGATGTCGAACACCCTCCGCTTCACCCGAATTGTCGTTGTGTTATCTTGCCCGTTTCAAGTTATGACTTCACAAAAGCTAGGGCGTTAGTGCTTAAAGCGGAGTATGATAGAAGTAAGAACAAGAAGTCTAAAAAAGCAAAAAAACTCTTGTCTGACATAAACATATTAAAGAAGCATCAAGTAATCAGATGAAAGAAATACGTTGTCCAGATTGCGGGAGACTTTTATTAAAAGCAAAAATGGTTGTCGGTCAGATAAAATGTAAATGCCGAGACAGTAAAGGCAATCAAAGAATTGTGCCGCTTAAAATTATTTCGCAGGAAGAAATTTTTAAAGCAAATAAAACAATATGAGTGAAGTATTTGAAATAATCCGAAGGGACGATACAGATTTAGAATTGACGTTTACTGACGTAGATGGCAACGCCATTGATTTAACTGGTTGTACGGTCTTTTTTACGGCTAAGAGGCGGGTAAAAGATGTTGATGATGATGCTGTTATTAGCACAGAGCTAGATGAATTTGAGGAACCTGAAACGGGAATTTGCGTTTTACCTTTTACAAATGAGGAAACAGATATACCTGCTGGCAATTACTATTACGATGTCCAATTATTAGACTCAGAAGGCAAGATTGCTTCTTCAGTTAAGGGCTTACTTAGAGTTTTAAGTGATGTTACAATAAGGACGGAGTTTAGTTAAGGACTTGCAATTGATTAAGAAACAGTTCTATAATTTTAATTAGATGGCTACATACATCTGGACTTTACAAGGCGTGACGCCAACAGTAATAGACGCTACTGATATTATTCAGTTCGCTGGCGCAGGAGGTTTTGATACAGCTATCACAGTTGGCTCTTATAACGACACTACTCACGTTGAATCTTCAGTAGGAGCAGACGATTCCTCAGGCAATACACCAAATAACACAAAATGGATTTCTGACGCTGGCGGCACAGGTGGCGACTCTCAGGCAGACTGGGGCGACGGGACAGAAGACATTGACGCTATCTTAGACGCAGAATGCCCCTTAAAAATTAACTTTGCTCATTCTCCTGCTGTTGCGGTTTCAAGCCATATAATTTATGCTTACGACGGGACTACTCCTGCAACTGGACCGACAGAGGTTGATTTCCAGATTGCCGAACAGGCAGACACTAATTGGACAGAAGCAGAAGGAAGCGGAGCGGCTTTAGGAGTAACAGACAGCGGTTCAGCCACTTCTCACGACTTTTATTTCTTAATCAGCGCATCACCAACGACAGTTGGAGAGAAAACAGCATTTAAGATCAGAGACGAATTAACCTATACATAACATGGCTTTAAAAAGTAGAACAAAATATACAGCAGTTGAAATTCTAAAAGCCTCAGGAATTGCTAAGGCAGAAGAACAGATCGGCAAACTCCGCGTAAGAATCGCAGGGCTTGCAGGAATTAACACTCCCGACCACCTTATTAAAATTCCAGAAGGAGTTACGGAGATTGACGTTTTAGTAGGGGAAGAATTAGTTAAGGTTCCTGTTGAACTAGATGATGCAGAAGGTACAATCAGCGAGGGCGCGAAAGTAGCCCTTGATAAAAAAGGTGCTGAATCTGTAGCATTAAAAGAAGCTAAATCAAAGAAAAAGACAGAAGTCGCAGATACACCTCAGTAGGCTCTAACGAGACTATATCTTAGAGGAGGCTCAAATGGAGACTCAAATACAAATACAAAAACACTCGGTAAATTGGCAAGCTTCACTTTCTAACGGAGAGACTTTTTATGAGGGCAAGCCACCTTTTGAAGAATTAGAGAACCAGCCCTCCCCTTGGCAAAGGCTTATTGCCTACACAGCAGAAAAGAAACTAACTATAACCTCGCTTTCCCTTTATACGCCAGACGGGCGTACATTTAATCTTCCCTCGCTTGGCAAGAATCCTAACTTTGCTCCTTTTAGAGATAGTGAAAAACCTATCGACTTTCACGTGGAGCGGAAAATGGGAAGCGAAATATCAGGGTTAAGAGAAGGCAATAAGTTAAGTATTAAAAAAGTTGAAATGTCTGACTGGTTTACAGTCGCTATTGCTATCTATCCCACTTATAAACTCCAATTGTGGGTTGATAATCAAAATCCTAAAAACTGTTGGGTTTTGGTTATTAACTAAATGGCACGTATATTTTCATCGGGCTTTGAACTTCAATCGGTAACCGCTGGTGTTGAATGGGATTCAGGAACAGCAGTCGGGACAATTGACACTTCTGTTAAAAGAAGCGGCGCGGCTTCTTTGCTTTTTAATCTTACTAGCGCAGGGAATGGTCGTGTCGCACACAAAGTTGTTAGTGCTGTTACGGGAAACAAATTACTTGCAAGATTTGCCGTAAGAATTGCAACTGCTCCTGCCGCTAATACCGATATTGCCTCTTGGTTTGACAATGATACTGATTGGTCTGCTTTCATCAGACTTAATACAGACAGGACTTTATCTTTAGTCAATTACAACGGAACTGTAATTGGTACTTCTTCGGCTTTAGAATTAGACGCTTGGTACATAGTTGAATTTGCTCACCAAAACGGAGCAACTGATCTTCTTGAAGCCAGACTTGCTCCCGATGACGGAACAACACCTTCAGTTTTTGCCACTACTTCAACTAATCCGGGCATCAATGTTGATACTTTTATAATAGGTATTTCTTGGATTGCGGCAAATACCACAGGCAAACTTTACTTTGACGATGTAGCAGTCAACGACACTTCTGGAGCGGCTCAAACGAGTTATCCAAGCGTTGGTTCAATTGTCCATATGCAACCTGACTCGGCAGGGGATTTTAACGAAACGTCAGGTGACTATACGAGCGTTGATGAGGTAACTCCCGATAATGCGACTACAATTGCGGTTTTTGATGTTAATAACGATAGGCTTGATGTAAATTGTGAAACTTCTGCCAATGCAGGAATTGGGGCCGCCGATACTATTACTTTGGTTCAAGTTGGTTATCGGGCGGCAGGAGTAAATGCTAATGCTAGGTCGGGGAAGTTAAGAATAAAATCTCAGGCAAGCGGAACGATGCTTGAGAGTGCGACTACAGCAGTTTCATCGTCAGCCTATCAAACCAACGCCCCCACGCCATTCGTTTATAAATTAACCTCTTATACCGACCCACAAGCAGGTGGGGCTTGGACACCTACTCTTTTGAACTCAATGCAAATTGGTTTTCAGGCAATTGATGCCGCTCCTGACATAAATCTTTCTACTTTATGGGCATTGGTTGAGTATGTACCAACACTATCAGTAGAGACTAATTCCGAAAGAAACGCTAAGATAACTGGAAAAACAACTGCAAATTCAGAGCGTTCGTCAAAATTAACTGGAAAAGCTACCTCAAATGCTGAACGGGCGGCTAAACTCACAGGGGTAGCCACGACAAGCTCTGAAAGAGCAGGGAGGCTAACTGGTTCAGTTGGTGTTGAAGTTAATTCAGAGCGTTCCTCAAAAACTATTGGTACAGCAACCTCAAACGCAGAAAGAGCCGCAAGGCTTACAGGGGTCGAGGGTTCTAATTCCGAACGAAGCGCAAAAATTCTTGGAACAGCCACTACAGAATCTGAACGCCCTGCAAAAATTACTGGTTCGCAAACCACAAACAGCGAAAGGGCAGGAAAATTAACTGGTAAGACGACTGCTAATTCTGAACGCCTAGCGAAGATTACAGGGGAACTAACCTCAAGTTCCGAGAGAAGCCCTAAGATTTATGGCGGTTACGAGTTTTCAGTTAACGACCATTTTGACGATACGGCTAACAAAGACGCAGGAGCAACAACAGCAAAATGGGAAGGAGACGGGGAGATAACCCTGCAATAAAATGGCAGTAACAGATTGGAAGTTTCCTACAAGTACATTTTCTAATTCAGGCGTAGTTAACCCAGACAATGCTTGGGCTTCAGACGATGCTCACGCAAACCTTGATACAGTAACCGATCAGGTGATTTATGGCAATTTCGGAGACTTTGGACTCCCTGCAGGGGCAGTTATTCAGGGAATTGAAGTTGAAGTTGAAGGAAAAATTACAGGAGAAGGAATCAACCACTCTGCTGATGTCTATGTGAGAATCGGCGGCGTTCTTTATTCAGGAACAAACGGAACATGGGATCCAGATACAACTACAGACGATGTCCAAACTCTAGGAGGGGCAACTAACCTTTGGGGTGCTAGTAGTGCCGCTGTCTCTGATTTCGCAGACGGTACTTTTAGGGTTCGTTTCACAATGACCGCCCTAAGCGTAACCTCGCTGGATTTAGACGCCTTTAAAGTAAGAGTTTACTATACCGAACCAGTAGATACTAACTCCGAACGCCCTGCCAAAATAACTGGCAAGTCAACTTTAAACTCACAACGAAGCGCAAGAATGACAGGAGGATACTCGCAACAGGTTGCGGTTTCAATTGCTCTTGCAACTCCTGATGGTCCAATTACTGATGCTATTCTTTGGGCAAGAGAAGACAAACCCTCTGATACAGACATCACTTATTACTTATCAGCAGACGGAGGCAGTAATTGGGAAGAAGTTACGCTTGATACTCCTCATGCCTTTGTAGATCAAGGGCAAGACCTCCGTTGGAAAGCAGTTTTAGACCCTAGCTCAGATAAATTAGAAAAGCCCACAGTTAAAGACATTATCATTTCCTATGCAGTTGGTGCTATTCCTGCTAATTCCGAAAGAGCGGCAAAAATAACTGGAACTCAGACAACCTCAAGTGAAAGAGCCTCTAAAATCACAGGACAAGAAACTTCAAATGCCGAAAGGAGTGCAAGGTTAACTGGAACTGCCCAAGCTAACAGCGAGCGCAACGCCAAAATAACAGGTACAGATACAGCGAGCTCAGAGAGAGCCGCTAAAATTACTGGAAAACAAACAGCTTCTAGCGAGAGATCAGCAAAAATAATTGGTACTGATACTTCCTCCTCAGAACGAAGTGCCAAAATAACAGGCAAGTTAACAACTAACAGCGAACGGAATGCAAAAATAACAGGGAAAGAAACCGCCTCAAGTGAGAGATTAGCAAAATTAACAGGACAAGCTCAGGCAAATTCAGAGAGGAGTGCGAGGCTAACAGGCACAGCAACCGCAAATTCTGAAAGACAAGCCAAAATTACAGGGCAGGAAAGCACGTCTAACGAGCGAAATGCTAAGTTAACGGGTAAAGACTCAGCTAATTCTGAAAGGTCTGCAACTCTTACAGGGCAAATCATAGATGAGCGTTCCGCGAAATTAACAGGGCAAGCTCTCACATCTTCTGAAAGGGACGCAAAACTAACAGGTAAAAATACGGCTTCAAGCGAGCGAGATACTAAAGTTACAGGAACTTTAGGGGCTAATTCGGAAAGAGCCGCGAAAATAGTAGGGCAAGCCCTCACAAACAATGAACGATCTGCAAAGATAGTCGGCACAGACACTTCTAGCTCTGAACGTTCGGCTAAAATTACAGGTCAACAAACAGCAGACAGCGAAAGAGCGGGTAAGATTACTGGAAAGGCAACCGCACAAGACGAAAGAAATGCAAAAGTTGTCGGTAAATTAACAACTGATTCCGAGAGGTCTGCGAAATTAACTGGAAAAGATCAAGCCTCTGATGAAAGAGCCGCAACACTTGAGGGCTTTATACCTACCTTATCTGAAAGGTCAGCAAAAATAGATGGAATAACAACTGCTTCATCTGAGAGAGCCGCGACCTTAAACGGGACAACCCATGTAATTTCCCAGCGTAGTGCGAAAATAGTCGGGCAGGAATTAACAGATGACGAACGGGCCGCTAAATTAACTGGTACAGCTTTAACAAGCAACGAGAGAAACGTAAAAATAGTAGGAAAGCAAACTGATTCCTCTGAAAGAAACGCAAAACTCACAGGAAAAGACTCTGCAACTTCCGAGAGGAATGCCAAAATTACAGGGCAAGACTCCGCAACCTCTGAGAGAAACGCAAAAGTAACAGGGCAACAATTAACCGCAGACGAACGAAGTGCAAAGATAATTGGGAAACAATCTGCCAGCAACGAAAGAGATGCGAAATTAACTGGAACTTTAACAGATCAAGCCGAAAGGTCAGCAAGGATTGTTGGTAAAGATACTGCCGCAAGCGAGCGGGACATTAAGATCACAGGATCAGCGGAAGCAAACAGCGAAAGAGAAGCAACTCTGCAAGGGCAAGCCTTAACATCTAGCGAGAGAAGCGCAAAGGTTACTGGATATTTAACAACTCAAAGCGAGAGAGACGTAAAGATAACAGGTAAATTTTCTGCAAATAGCGAAAGAGGTGGAAGGCTTAAAGGTATCAGAACCAAAAGAAAAAGTATTTATGTTTCTCCGCGAAACTTAAAGGGGTCGGTATCTGTTGCCGCAATAAAGACAAATGTTTCAATGAGGTTTATTAGGAAATTTGAAAATGTAACAATTAGAAATTTGTCAGCCCGCTATATTGCTTTTAGGAATAAAGGAATCACAGTTGTTGCAAATAAGTTGTAGAGTGTTATAATTATTTTAATAGTACAAGAGGCCATTGAGCCCTTTATTACCTAGCAAGAGTCCTAGAGACCGCTAGGGGTAAGGGCTTTTGTCGCGTTAAATGGACAAAAAACTAATTAGAAAAAATTTCATAGTACAGATTAAAGACCTTGGTGAAGGAATTATTGAGGCGGTTGTCGCTAGCGATTCAGTAGACCGCCATGGCGAAGTAATTGATATTAAGGGTTTAGATATCAAGAGATTTAAAGAGAATCCTGTTATTCCTTGGGCGCATAACTACGACGAACCTCCTATCGCAAAAGCAATTTCAATCAGGAAAACACAAGACGGCAAACTTATTTCCAAGATGGAGTTTGCTATTAACATTTCTAAATTCGCAAGACAGATTTACGATCTTTACAAAGGAAAGTTTTTAAGGGCTTTTAGCATTGGTTTTATTCCTCTTGAGATGGACGGGAACATTTATACAAAATCTGAACTGATCGAGTATTCAGCAGTTCCAATCCCTGCTAATCCAGATGCTCTAGCAATGGCAATGAAAATGGGAATTGATTTAGAAAAAGTCAAGGAAGGGGGTGACAATAAAATGGATGACGACAAAGACCAAAAAGACCAAGACGGCGAAGACGAAGACGACGCTGATGACGACGCTGATAAAGGCGAAGACAAAAGCGAAGGAGACGGAAACGCCGCAGGTGACCCAGACGCGGGCGAAGGTGATGGTGACGACGATGCTGGCGATGACGCTGATGACAAAAAAGGCGATGAAGCTAAAGATCAGGGTCAAGTGCTTGCTTCTATTAAAGCTGTTAAAAAACAGATGTCAGAAATGGGTAAAACCTTGAAAGCGATGGATAAACCTATCAAAAAGTTTATCTCTCAAAGTAAAGGTGGAGTCATAATGGCAGGAGGAGAGCCAATTTCTAAAGAAGAGAAATTGAAGCTATGGCTTAAAGCTATGGTTACAAAAGACTTCTCCGAATATAAGGAAGTGATCGCTAAGGACGCAATGGATACGAGTACAGGAGTAGGTGAAGCTACTCTACCTCCAACTGAATTTATCGCAGAGATAAGAAGGTTAGAGGAACAGTACGGAGTTGCTCGTAGATTCGCTGATGTCCGATCAACAGATCGTACTTCCATCACAGGCATAAAAGGCAACGCTGATGTTTCGATTTACGAGACAGCAGAAGCAGGAGTAAAGACAGGGACGAAAGTCACTTATTTGCCTTTTGAGCTCACTTTCAAAAAGTTTGCCGCAATCGCTCCTGTAACCGATGAGTTGCTAGAGGATTCTGCAGTAGCCATATGGGCTGATCTTACTTCAAGATTTGCCAGAGCTTACGCCAAAAAGGAAGACGAACTCGTCTTTACTGTAGCCGCAACGGGTATCATAAACCTTGGCGGGGTTGCACCAATCGCCATAATTGGTGATTCTATCGAAGATATCACATTCGATGAGGTAAACAGAGCAATCTATTCCGTTCCAACTCCTTCGATGCAGAACGGACGTTTTTACTTCCACAGGACAATTCTCGGCGTATTGCAGAGAATTAAGGACACTCAGGAGAGGTACATACTTACTCCAGGGCCAGATGGTCCAGTAAGCGGTACACTTTGGGGCGTTCCTTACGAACTAACGGAGGTACTAACAAGCCTCGACAATGATGCCGCTGGTACACCTTTCATAGTGTTTGGTGATCTTAAGAATACAATCTTGGGAGACCGAACAAGGATGACAGCAAAGATATTTGATACTGGTTCAGTTGTTGATGCTGACGAGGAAGATTTAAACCTTCTAACTCAGGACGCTCAAGCTATGCGTGTAGTTAAGCGTTTCAACGCATTAACAGTTTTTGAAGAAGCTTACGCTGTTATATCGACAGGAGGTGCCAGTTAATGGTAGCTCAACATAAAAAAGCCTTACTTTAACCTTGGCGGGAACAGGTAAGGCTTTTTGTATGGTAAAATGTGTATAATGAACTTACTAAGGTATTTGCATCGGGCAATTTTAAATAGACCTGCCCAATCAAAAGAAGAATGGCAAAATACACAGAGCAAGCGAAAGTTGAAGCCTATCTCCAAAGAGCCCTCACAGAGCAAGAGAGCGCAATCCTCGACGACATAATCTCAGTAGTTTCAAGAATAATATCTAAGTATTGCAATAGAATTTGGCGTGGCTTAGATGAGGAATTAGACGAATATACAGATGAAAACGAGCAAAGGATATTTGACGGCAACGGACAACGTGAGCTTCACTTAGACGAATTTACTTCAATTGAATTACTTGAATTTTTAGACGGCTATGGTGATCTTCTTGAAACGATTGATGCTACTGACTACGTTACTTATCCGCTTAATACAAGCTACAAGAACTCAATTTTACTTAGATTTAGACGTTTCCCGTCTAGTGTCGCTAGAGTTAGGGTTACGGCTAATTTCGGCTCAGGAGAAGCCCCAGACGAGGTTGTAGCGACTGCTAGTGCCTTAGTAGGCGAATATATCACTAGAGCCTCTCAGACGGGCGATTATGCCAAGGAATCTATTGAAGGCTACGCTTATGAGCTTAAACAAAATACAGGCGAAGAAGGCTCTAAAGCTCAAACGATCTTGAAAGACTTAGACAGTTTTCGAAAACTATTGCTTTAACATGGGACTAATTACTCACATATTGACTCAGACTTGCTCTATTGTTGACACTACCCAAGATATCTACGGGGATCAAAAAAAAAATAGTGCAACGGAATACCCCTGCCGCTTCCGCGAAATAAAAGGACTCACAGCTTTTGGCATTAACAGAGAAGATTTAGATGCTGATGCTATGGTTTGGTTTGAGCCAGATGTTCCAGTTAGTGAAGGTACAATCATAAAGTTTGGAGATGACTATTATCGAGTGATCGGGATTGTTACAGCCAGACGACTTGCGGGGTCAACTGTTTACTTTATTAAATGTTCTCTTGAAGCACACAAGGAGGTTCCAGATGGGAGTTAGAATTGTAAATAAGATAAATGAATTTGTCGTTAAAAACGCCTTTGCCGCAGATCGGGCTCTAGGGCATATGGCAATAGACATTGAAAGGATCGCTAAATTAAAAGCACCTTTTTTGACAGGCGCTCTAAGATCGTCAGGACGCGGGACAAAAGTTGCGCCATTAAAACACAAAGTAGAATTTAATATCGAGTATGCCTCATATCAGGAGTTTGGTGGGGACGGCAAACGGGTAGTCAGGCGTTATTCAAAACCAGGCACAGGCAAACTTTATCTAACTAACGCTGGCAAGGAAATAACTAGGAAAGCGGTTGATTATTTTAAACGGGAGGTTGCAAACATAAGAGTATGATCCTTGAAGATTTAGCAGTCTATTTAGAAGAGGAAACTGAATTAGACTTAATTGCTACTGGTAATTTGTTTATAGGCGAATTGCCCGTAAAAAAAGTCAATTGTGTTTCTATGGTCTATGTTCCGTCTGAGCCTCCTAATTCCGCGTTAGATGTTTTTTACCAACAGATTGATTTCTGGTCAAGATATCAAAATGCAGATGATTCCTATAATATGCTCAAAGATATTCAGACTGAACTGCACCAAAAAGTAAGTTGGGATTTAGACAACTGGCACATTTACCTTGCTCACTCTGTTTCAGGAATTGAAGACTTTGGCAGAGACAATGAAAGAAACAAACTACACAAGCTCACAATGCGTTTTATCTTTAGACCGATTGCGGGCGATTTCTCTTAGTTGACAAAAGAATTTTTGTTTGTGCTATAATTTATTTAGATATGTCAGTAACAGATTTCCACATAGGCGCTGGCGACATTTCGATTAACGGCGAAGACATTGGTCACACTACTCCTAACGGAGTTGTAATCACTTACGAACCTAACGTACATCAACACCAGAGCGGTCAATGGGGGACGACCCCAGTTAAGGCTTCTATAATTGGAATCAACGTATCCCTCGAAATAGAAATAGCAGAATCCACTTTAGACAATCTTGAAAGAGTATTGCCTGGAATTACCAGAGCAGGAGGCAGAATCCAAATAGGCGGGGAAGCTGGCAGAGAAGTTGTCGGCAAGAGCCTAGTCCTTACTCCTTTTGACGGAACGGAAGCATGGTCATTTTACAAAGTCGTTCCGACAAGCGCAGTAGAAGTAGCCTACCAAGTTGAAAACGAGAGGGTTTACAAAGTAACTCTCACAGCTTTGGTAGACGAAACAGCCCCAGAAGCAGAAAATATCGGCTACGTCTCCTAAGCCACTTAGTGTTATAATCGCATTATGAGTGATGATATCCTTGATTTAGATATATTAGTTCCCCCTTCAAAAACGATTAAAGTAGGAGAGAAAACCTTTACAGTTAAACCCGCAACAATTCGCCAGTTAGCTGAAATTGCCAAACTTGAAAGAGAGCTTAATAATAATAAAACAGACGAAACAGCCGCAGTAGAATACTATAATCTTTTAGAGGTGATGATTCCTGGCATCAAAGAAGTAGAATTAACGCCTTTGCAGTTATTTAACATTTTGCAGTTTGTGAGGGACATGGGGATTCCAGAAAATATACCAGAAGTTGAAAAGCAATTCTCGCCTAAAAAAAAAGTAGCCTTGCCGAATCAATTGCCTACTTCCTCCATTTCTACCCAGGATACACCATTGAAATAATCTTAGACGAATACGTTGAGAGATTTTATCGCTTTCTAGAATACGCCTTGCAAATTGACAAAGAAGATCAGGTGCAAAGAATTATCGCTTCTTCTTATCCTCACGTCTCTAAAAAAGACCAAAATTCAATAATGAGAGCTTATACTAACTTAAAGGAAGTCGATAGTGATAGAATTAAATTAGATAGAGTAAGAGCAAAACGCATTCTTATGGGAGGTAAATAATGGCTGAAGGTACAAAAGTAGGTTCAATTTATTACGAAGTCGGCGCTGACGACAAAAAATTTAAGTCAACTGCGAATAGCATAACTTCACAATTAAAGTCGCTTGCTGGCGTTGCAGGATTAACTCTTGGAGCCGCAGGACTTGTCGGTTTCCTTAAACAATCAATAACTGCATTCAACGAAGCTCAAAGAGTAATCGCCCAAACAAATGCCGTTATTCAATCCACAGGAGGAGTGGCGGGCTATACTACTGAGCAAATTCAGAAAATGGCCGCGGAAATTCAAAAGACAACTACAGTTTCAGATGAAGCCGCCCAGCAAGGAATGAATATGCTTTTAACCTTTACAAAAGTAGGCCATGAAATTTTCCCACAAGCAACTCAGGCAATTATTGATATGGCAACTGCTATGGGAGGAGGATTAACGCCAACAGGCGAGGAATTAGCAAATACTGCTATTCGAATCGGGAAATCTTTACAAGATCCTATTCTCGGAGTAACCGCCCTTAGGCGTGTAGGTGTTAACTTTAACGAAACTCAACAAGACATGATTAGAAATTTAGTAGAGACTGGGCGATCAATGGACGCTCAAAAGTATATTCTTGCCGAATTGTCTAGAGAGTTTGGAGGAAGCGCCGCCGCTCAAGCTGAAACCTTTGAAGGCAAAATGATCCAACTCAAGAACAGATTTAATGATCTCCAAGAGAGTATGGGAGGAGCAATGATCCCTGCCCTCTTAGCCCTTTCAGATGCCTTTAGTTTCGCAGGAGGCAGTATGAACGGACTCTTAATACCTATACAAGTCATAGCAACTGCTTTGATTGGATTAGCCTATATTGCAGGGACAGTTGCCAGAGTCCTTGCTACTGTATTTAGTGCCGCTTGGAAAGGCATACAAGGGGATTTCCAGGGAGCAAGTCAGGCAATTAAAAACGGAATAAAGAGTCAAGCAGAGTACGCAGTAAAAACTCAAGAGCGTTTAACTTCGGTCTGGAAGACAGAAACAAATAAGCAGACAAAAATTGCTGTTGGAGGAATGAAACAACAGGAAGATGCTAGTGGCAAAAAGTCAGCTAAAGTAAAAAAAGACCTTGAGGAAGAAACAGACAAATATGAAACCGAATTAGCAAAGCGAAATAAAAACTTCAAAGAATCTCTAGCTGATTTAATTTGGGCTCATCAGGACAGGATAAAAGATTTCGAAAAACAAATAGGCGAGGAGAGCGACAACTTCACAGAGAAGATGGAAGATCGTCAAAAAGACTTTGAAGAAAAAATGCAGGATATGAAAGATGAGCACCAATCTAAAGTTGACGAAATTAACGCACAAATTGATGAGGAAGTAGCAAAAGGAGTATTTGGCAGTCAAAAGAAAATTGCAACTTTAAGGGCTGAACTTGCAACTGAATTAGCAGAATACGAAAAAAAGAGGGCTAGAGAAGAAGCAGACAAACTTGAAGCCGACGCTAAAGATCAAGCAGATCACGAAAAACGCCTTGCTGATTTAACTACCCGAATGGGAGAAGAAAAAGCGATCCTTGATGCTCACCAAGCAGAAGTTGCCGCGGTTAAAGATTTAGCAAGAGAAGATGATATCGCAAGGCTTGTTCGCCAACACAATGAAGAAAATGCAGAAGCAGATAAACAGCATCAAAAAAGAATGGTCGATATTGTCGCTCAAAATGATGCCGCAGGAGCCGCAGGAGGAGCCGCCTTTAATAATGCCATTCAACCTTACTTAGATGAGCTAGAAAAAAAGGCAGAAGATGCCGCGGTCAACGCCTCAGAATCTATGGAATTTGAAATGGGAGAAGGAGGCAAAAAGAGTGGAGAAAATTTGATTAAGAAATTTGTCAATGCCATAGTAAATAAAGCAAAAGAGGCTCTTAGATGGACTCAAGGCAAAGCAAAGGAATTATTTACTGCAATATCAGAAGCCGCAAGCCTACCTCATTTCGCAAGTGGAGTTAAAAACTTTAGGGGCGGTTCCGCTTGGGTTGGTGAAAGAGGACCAGAAATTGTTAGATTGCCAAAAGGTTCAGAGGTAATTCCAAATGACCAAATAGCAGGGCAGAATATCACTATTTACATTGATAAAGTAGGAAGTGAGCAAGATGTTCAATCAATTGGAAGGGAGCTAGGCTATCGGGCTGGCATAAGTCCAAAATGAAAAATATAACTATAGTCGAACAAGCAGACGGCAATCAGTTTACCTTTTATAATAACAGGCTAGGTTCTATTTTGAGGAATTTTGAGGGCTTTGAGTACCCAATGGTTAGGTCTTCAATTGAAGATGTCGCTGGGGATTATGGGGCAGTTTACGTCAATTCTAAATACGGCACAAGGAGAGTCGGTATAAATGGCGATCTTGTTTCAAGTAGCATTTTTAGCGACAGACGTTTGCTTTTAAAAGCTCTTAGGCAAACAGGAGAGATAAAATTAGTTAAATTCCAAACTTATGATAATTTACTTCTACAATTTGAAGCAGAAGTTACTAAGGTGCTTAATCCTTATACGCATGAAATTCACTCGTTTTTAATTGAACTGACAGCGCCAGATTACCGATTTTATTCACAGACTCAAACATCTAGTTTAATTGACAGAACAAACCTAGCAGGAGGTACAAGTATCCCTGCAATTATTCCGATGTCTTTTCCTCTTTCAACTAATCCTGAAACGACAATAAATAACGTGGTTACAAATCAAGGCTCGGAAGTTACCGACCCTGAATTTGTCATAGATGGTCCAGGACAAGACTTTTTGATCCGCAACGTTACAACGGATAAAGAATTTACTCTTGCAACGATACTCACAGCAGACGATCAAGTGATTGTTGATGTTAAAAATAGAACTGCAATTTTAAATGGCACTACAAACGTATATTCTGATTTAACTGGCGATCTCTGGTCGCTTGTTCCAGGCGATAACGAGATGAGATTCTTTATAGGAAGCGGTTTTGTTGAGTCCCAGACAAGCCTTATTGTCAGATTTAGAGACGCTTATGGAGGAATTTAATGCCAGATAGCCTTTACAAAATTTTAGTAAAAGACGGAAGTGGCAATACGCTTGGCGAATTTAATAATTTTAGGGATTTAAACTTTAGCAAAAGGTTAAATAATTATGGTCAATGCTCTTTTCAGGTACCAATTACTGACTCAAAAGTTTCTTCTTTAATTGGTCTTAGGATTTATACAATTGAAATTTGGAGATCAGGAATACTGACTTGGGCAGGGGAACAAGCTAACAGAGAGGGAAGTCTCGACGATAAGGGCAATAATTGGGCGACAATATACTGTTTTGATTGGTTTGAGCAGTTAAATAGCCGATACTCAGCTAATCTTCAAGAGTACCCTGATCTTGACGCAGGGGCTATTGCTTGGGATTTAATCGACACCACCCAACTAGATGATGACGGGGATTTAGGAATCACGCAAGGAACAATTGAAGTTACTACAAACCGAATAATCCAGTACCACAATGAAAATGTCGCAAAGGCAATAACTGATCTTGCCAATTTAGTAAATGGTTTTGATTTCGAAATTAACAATTCAAAAGTTTTTAATGTTGAGGAATTTATAGGTGTAGATCGAACTGCAAGCGTAGTTTTGGAGTACGGCGTTAACGTTACCAGCGTAAGAATTACAGATGATTTTTCGAGTCCTGTTAACCGCGCAATCGCTTTAGGTCCAGAAGTAGATGAAGTTAATATCAGAATAGACCGCAATGATGTTACCTTGCAAGGAACTTACAAATTAAGAGAGGGAATTGTTTCAGACTTTAGTGCAACAGATGTTGTTACTCTCCAAGATAAAGGAGATGCGCTTATTCGAAAATTTGGCAATCCTTTAGTTAAATTAAGCCTCGGAATTGTGAGAGGTAAAACTCCTACTATCGCCGACTTTGCCATAGGTGATTTAATAAGGGTGAAAATAAAAAGCGGGATTTACAACATTGATGAGAGCTATAGAATTTACGAATGGCAGTTGCGGTACGATAACGACAATACAGAAACAATTGATTTAGTTTTGGGTAATTTTAATAACCCAGAGAGTTTTAGTTAAATGGAAGATTTAAACGCAGTCAGCAGGGACGACATACTAAAAACAATCAGGGAGATTCTTAAAAGGCTTGAAGCTCTTGAAGCGGAAGTAATGCGGATTAGAAAAATAGTCGAAACTGTATAAATGCTGTTATAATTAAAATATGGCTGTCAATGTAAGAATCAGAAATGGCCTAGAGCCAGACGAATATAGCGATGGGGGAGCTACAGAAGGCGACGTCAGAGGCGATCAGACTGATTTAATTGATACTATCGGGGTTGTAGACGTTGCAGGAGGTCATCTTGAAGTTGTCCAAGATTCACCTGCTTCAATGAACGTAATAGTCGGCGAAGGTGTCGGCTATATTCCAAACGATTCTTTTGATGAGTTTGATTCTGATTCTATTAAATTTTGGGAAGCAGTAGTCAGCGGAACAGAAGGAAGCCGAACTCTTGCGATCTCAGCAAACTCCTCAGGTTCAACTAGAATTGATTTAATTTGTCTATATTTAGACTCGGGTGCGACTCCAGACAATACCGCCTCAAATATCGCAGAGCTTGTTGTTGTAGAAGGAACTCCAGGAGCAGGAGCCCCAAGCCTCCCTGCCTATCATCTTGAACTTGCTCAAGTAACAGTTGTAAATGGCGCAACAGAGATTGAAACTGCAGATATTACAGATTCAAGGCAACAATGTACGATAAAAGCTCCCTTTTTAGCTGTAACAGTTAACAGAGGTTTCCCTTGGTATATTCCTGGAACCTTAGCAACTGGCGACGAGCAAGGCATGAAATATATCGTGCCTCAAAATATGACCGCTGTTAAACTTTGGATGCACACAGAGTCAGGGTCATGTACTTTTAGGATTCAAAGAGATACGACTGACATTGTGACAAGCATTACAGCAGATACAAATATGGACTCAGATGTTATCAGCGTTGCTCTTACCGCAGGAGAGGTTTTGACTTTAGACATACAGACAATAGGCTCAGGCGTTGGCTTACAGGTTGAATTAGAATGCGAACAGTAAAATGGAAGAACAAAGTCTCTACGACGATTTCTTTAAGAAGTTTCAAAAAGAACTTCTAGCAATAGCAAACAGCGATTATGGCCGCGCTTTATTTCGAATCCCCGAAAAAGAAAAAGTCGTTAAACTTTCCCCTAACTCTTACCACATAGAATTAGACAAAGGAATTTACCGAGCAGTTATTAGGTGTTACGAACTTTACGCTAGATTGATAACAACGGGCATTGGTGTTAAAGGACTCAAGCCGATTCCTTCTGCTATGCGCTTTATTGGGCGCAAAAGTGATATTGCCTTCCCTGAATTTTATGTACCTTTAATGAGCCAAGATTCGTGGTTTAGCGGGGCAGGAGACGGCTCTATGTATTACAACCCAGGTGCCGCAGGGGACTGTACTATTTGGAATACTGCTATGGATTTTACTGGTTCAGCTGGGTGGGTAGATTATACTTCTAATAATACTTTCGCTATGATAACTCAAAATGGTGGTGGGTCGTGTATTTGCGCTAGAGGATTTTGGCCTTTTAATACTGCTTCTTTAGATCAAGCCATAGGTTTAGACAGCGGGAATTTTAAACTTTGGGGGTATGCAAATTATCAAGATACAGACGGCAAAGCAGTTTGTGTAGTTGAAGGGCAACAAGTTAGTCCTTCTAGTTTAGCTGGTAGCGATTATTCTAAATTAGTAAGGAATGTTTTACTAAGTGAGACCCAAATTTTATTACATCTATCAAATGTTGCCTACAATGATTGGCCTTTAAATGCCGCAGGATTAGATAATATAAATAAAATTGGCTGGACAAAATTTGCAACAATAGGGAATGTAGATTACGGCGACAGTTGTACAACTGGTCCCGTTTGCGGACACAGCGTTCGAACTTCTGAATACACAGGAACTTCAAGCGATCCGATTTTAATTCTAAACTATAATAACTATCAAGGAGGAATGAACTAATGGAAAACTTTTTTAACGCGGTTTCAAACTTTGGTTTCCCGATTGTTGTTGCGGCTTATCTCTTATTTCGCTTTGAAAACAAGATCGACCAGAATACTAAAAAGTTAGACGAGCTAATTGGCATACTAAAAGACAGAAGACGAAGATGAATACAATTTTTGATGTTTTTTTATACATCGAACAAGCTCCTTATTTTTGGGGCAGTATGGGATTTATAGTAGCGATTGCGATGTTAGTTGGAACCTTAATCTTTGAAGGTGATTATAGACAAATTTATAAATTCATTCTGAGCTTAGGAGCTTATACTATAACAATTTTAGTTGTTAATTTCATGAGAGCAAGTAAAGCTATAGCCATAGACGCTACTGCTTCACAAAAAGCGATGGCTTATGCCGCAAGTGGAACAATACTAATTGTTTCCTTTTTTTGGATTATAGGATTATTTTTAGGCTTAACGATTCACAAAATTAGAATAAAAAGACTATGAGCGAAGCAACGATACTCTTTGTTTTGATTATTATTTGGGACTTATTTAGGGATTTTATATTGATAAACTACAGCCACAAAATTAAAAAGGTTGTTAAAAAATTTAAGAATGGAAAGGGATAGATGGTGGGAAATTGAACAGCAGATGGACGGTAAGACGGCTGTTAAGTTTCAAATGCCCCAGCCTGACGGAAGATGGGTGACTCTAGTCCCAGATGAATTTGGAGTATATCACCATTTTTTTGAAAACTTTGCAAGAGAAATAAATCCAGATAAAAGATTAACACCTGACCAAATGGCTGATAGAACAATGCAAAAACGGGGACAAGGCAAGAAACCGCCTAAGTATGATTAAATTAACTTGACAAAATGAGCTCAAAGGAGCATAAATAAACCGAGAGAATGTCTAATATCCCGCTAAACATTCCGCAATTAGGAAACCGCTTTGTTGATGATAGACAGAGAGTTGCAGGAGATTCTTATAACTGGTCTTGGAACCGCCCCCTCACACAAGTACAAAAATTAGTAATTCACCACACAGTAACTAAACCAAAGGCTAGTTGGCAAGAAGAAGTTGATGAGGTCGCTTCGATTCACCTAAACACTAAAAAATGGGGAGGAGTCGGCTATCACTTCTTAATTACATCACAAGGCATAGTCGCTTATGTTGGAGACATTGGAACGGCAAGAGCAAATGTCAAAAACCATAATGAAAAAGTAATTGGTATTTGTATGGTTGGAGATTTTACAAAGCACTTGCCTACAGATATTCAGATTAACTCAACCCACGATCTATGCGATTTTTTTCTTAATAATTATCCAAACCTAAACAACGTCACAGATTGGGACGATGTTATCGGACACAAAGATGCTGTTGCTGTTTTTGGAAATACAACTGCTACACAATGTCCTGCTTCCTCTTGGCCTAATGATATGAAAGACAGAATTAGGCACAATATAGTTTATAGTCCTCAACCCACTCCATCTCCTCCAGCCCCTCAGCTAACACCAGAGCCAACTCCTGAACCTACGCCGATTCCAACGCCTCAACCTATACCGCCACCTAATAGCAACGCATCAATTAAATTAAAGGCTGTTATAGCCTTAGCAAATTCCAGATGGACTTGGATTGGTACTAAGGGTTGGAAGAATAGACTGGCAGAATTGAGGCAGATTTTAAGTTGACAGACGGAGAATTAGAAGCGCATTTAAAAGTTATAACTGATCTGCTTGCAGACATTAAAAAAGTTCAAGACAGACATGAAACTAACACAGACAAAGAAATCGGCGATCTACATGATTTTACACTTAAAGTTGCAGAGCTTAGTGCAAAAGTTGATACGATCCATTCAGGTCAAAAAAGGGTAGCGGAAAGAACCGCAGATGCAGTCGAAGATGCAATTGAGCCAGTAACAAAACAGACAAAAAAATTAGAGGCAACTATAAAAACAAAAAGGTCAATAGCTTTCAAAGCACCTAAACGTTTTCTCTTTTGGAAAAGGGGTGAATAAAAAATGGATCCAACACAATTAACAGAACTTTTAAATATCACAGGGGACGTTAACCTTGCTGTTGCTGGTGTAGGAGCTTTAGTTATCTACGGATTAGTTTCAGAGATCAGAAAACCCTTCCCAGATGCGATAAAAAAATACTCNTTTTTCCTTAATTTGATTATAGGTATCATTTTNGGATATTTTAATCTGTTTGGTATAGGCGGGCTGGAAGCTGGNATCATGGCTTCCCTTGCCTCAACAGGAGCAAATGCGTATCTAAATAAAGCAAAGAGCTCTAATTCTCCACAACTGCCTGTAGGAGATTAGGGGACACCTCAAAAAAAAGGGTCTTCACCTTTCGAGTTATCTGCGGAGGCGAAGCCCTTTTTCTTTACTTTACCAAGTCATCAAAAACAGAGCAAGTTAGCTTGGAGCTTTTTAACTTTTTGTGCGTCGCCCCAAAAAACGCACTTGACAAAATTCTGAGCAATAATTTCGCTTGAGCTTTTTAAAATCTTCAATTTAAAATTTCACAAAAAACAGCCCATACTATAATTAAGTGTAGGGATTATCCTATTAGGAAGCCCTAAGTAGCACATTAAAAATATGAAAGGAGGTGAAACAATGGTAGCTGTTTGCGATAGTTGTTTCCGATTCGGAGCAACTAAACCCTATAGAGCTTTTAATCTTTGCAAACTAAGATGTTTCCGAAAGAGAAAAAGTTTTTGGCGGGGTAAGCAGTATCAAAAGAGACATGACTCAACCAGAATGGGCAACAGAGCTTATCTCTGAAGCGTGTGCCTTAAGGGGTAGACGAGTACCAAAAGTTAAATGGTACCAGAGAACTTGCCAACACACGTCAGGGAGATGTTTTAGAAGGCCTAAAAGAGGATACAGAATCCATATCAGTCTAGGGACAGATAAGATTGGAGGTAAACAAGTTTTGTGTCATGAGTTAGCACATTACTTTGGGAGACCTAAATGGCATCACAACAAAAAGTTCTGGCTGATACTAAAAGAATTGCTTGAGTACTTTGACATAGCAACCGAGGAGTACAAAGCAAGAGAGGTTTTGTATATGCACAATGCGGCAAACTACCTCTAAAGATAACTGCCCCGACTAACACTCGGGGCTTTTATTTGCCCGCAAGATAATCTCCCGCAATAAGTTCAAGGGCTCGCCCCTCGCTCATTGTTTCGTCTCCTTCTTGGGCTTTGCTGATTGCTTGTTTAATTATTTCGTATTGCTCGGCTGTTACTTTTATTACAGTCATTCCATCTTCAAGGTTGCCCGCATTGTCTTTTACGTCTTCCCAATTAAAATTAGCCATCTCAACGTAATTTTTAATCATCTCATCTTTGTAGGGCAGGGCTAGGTCTTTGAAGTCATTGACCATTTTTTTAATCAAATGGGCTAGTTTTATTTCGTTAAAAGGAACCTGTTGCTCGAAGTCAATTGTAGTTTCCATTGCTTCCTGATCAGAAATTTCACCTAGGTTATAAACGATGATATTTTTCCAGTCTAATTCTTTACAGGCAGTCCAGCGTTGTTCCCCGTCCACGATTTCATACCTGTCGCCTTTTGTGCGCACTACTACAGGCAGTTTAAGACCTTTTTTGGTTATGATACCCTTGATCGTTTCAAACTGCTCTGTGTTTTTATCTTTTGGGTTCCAGCTATTAGGGTCTAAAAGATTGATGTCAACTATTGATATAAATTTAGGATCGAATTTTAATTGTTCCATAGGTTAGTTTTTGCCATGTTTGTGATTCATATTTTTGCCGCAAAGACATTTTTTTAACAATTTCAATTTACCACACTTTTTGCAAAGCCTTGCTGTTACAATCCAATCAATGCGCCTACTGAGTTTCCATTTATGACCAAAAATCCAAAAGCAGATCATGTTTTGTAAACAACTCCTCTAGCTTCCCACACTTGAGTAAAATATCTTTCCATCTCTTTGTAGGCTTCAACTGCTATTTCCATTCGCTTAACCCTGCCTACTGCTAAATTTTTGTCATGGACTTGAGCTAAATCTTTTACTTTTTTACTGAGCGAATACAAATTGTTATTCTCGTTGTTCAGTTTTATTGTACCAAGTCGCTTGCCGTCAAATGCGAGAGTAGTTGCGTATTGCATTCCTGCTTTCCAACTTGTCGCGTCCGTTGAGTAAAAAGGATACTTCATTAACGCTTCACGTTTGCAAAAAGCGAACCCATGAACTTTTATGCCCTGCTCGTAGGCAGGTTTAATAAGGCTGTTGTAAGGCAAGCGGGGTCGCTTAGGCCTGTCGCCCTCAAGAGCAACATATTTACTTTGGGAGTCTTTTAACATTTCCAAATAATCCTCAAAGGTTTGGACTTCTGGGTGATAAACAGTAATGCACTTTTGATATAAGCCAGCCTGTTTTAATTCTTCCCGCCACTCCATCACTTTATCTTGCCCTGCAATTTCGCCTATATCAAGTTCAACAAAATAATCAAATAGGTTATTCCATTTTTTGAGCCAAGCCAAAAAATTCTCCCAGTAAACTTGCGGGGCTTCTTCTGTAATTGTCTTTTTGACGTGAACAGATACAGACAAGCCTTGTCCTTGAAGCTCGGAAAAGAAGCTGTGAGCGCCGCTGTCAACAATGATCTCTTTTATATGGGGCCTGCCAGCCATTAAAGTATAGGGCTCTCTTTTTTTGCGCAGATAGTAATAGGAGTAAAAAGCCCGCTCGATCACATCTGTTTTAACTACCTCAAGTGTTTCGCTTGATTCCATTCCTGCTAGGAAGATTTTCATAGAAACCTCTCAAGTATATCAATCGCCTTGCTAAGGTTGTCGTTGTGTTTAACTGTTAAAGCGTGGACGTAATTTGTATTATTCCGCATAAAGTATCTCACTTTTTCTACTGCATCTGGGAAAACATTGTAGCGGTACATACTAGGAAAGAACTCTCGGTAAGATAAATCATTCGGCACTACTGGGATACAACCTAGCGTGACTGCTTCAATGACTCCAAAACCAAAATTCTCTTGAAGCGCCGCGGAAAATACAACTTTACTTCTGGCAAGCAATTTATAGTAATCTTTTTTAGATAACTTTTGTTCCATTGTTTTAATATACTGGTACTCAGGCAATTTTTCTTTTAACTTGTCAAAGAGCCAAGGTTGTTTTTCATCATCAAGTCTGCCTGTAAAAACGACAATATCTTCTTTCCTTTTTTTGCCTTTAAATGCGAAACTCCGCACATAATTGTAATCAAAAGGCATTCCAGTAACGTGAATCCTGTTAAAGTATTTAGGCACTTTTTTCTCTATTAGTTCAGACTTTGCAAAGGTACTACCAACAAAAACAAAATCTAACATCTTAAACCAACCAATCTCAATATCCCTAACCCACCCTTCTAATTCCCGCACAAAATCTGTTTCTGTGAAGCTCCCAGCGTGGCAATAACCGCCTACCTTTACGCTTAAATTATTAAAGAGCGCCATGTATTTTATTGCTTCAATACCTGGGAACCAAATATCAGAGAAGAAAAAAACGTCTCCGTTGTGAACTACCTTTTGTTGAAAAAGCTGTGCAATAGTAGCCAATTGGCTAAATTTAAAGTGAGAAGTGCTATTAGCGTCCAGAAACGCCCCTGTTTCTATCTCTTGGGTTAAAGGGACTCCTTTGATTCTTTCGTGAGGCAAAGACCTTTTTTTGAGTTCTGTATCAATTAAGCGGTCCATATCTACTGTGTACCGCTTATCTAAATGCTCAAGGGGAACGTAAAAAATCATTCAATCATTGCTCCGTTCTCGTTATCTTCAAAGACTGATACTTTTATTTTGCGGTCATAAGTAATCTCTAGGTTTGCTTTTAAGCATTCTGCCATCATTTCGCAACTCATTTCGCTAGTCAAATCAATTACGTTATTCCAAAGTTCACCACATTCGTCTCTAAAAAGGTGAAATTCAATGTCCCTATTATCGTGAAATTGCTCAATCCAAACCTCCACAAAAAAAACATGCCTGTGCAGAGAAGCTAGATATTTTACTCCTTCTGGCGCATTAACGAATTTGTGCCAACCTATTTTTTGAAACCTGACTATTGACCAGATCATATTAAATTAAGATATTCACTCCTTGCTTTGTCGTCTGATTTAATCCTCCCTAACAATTTATCTGTGACTAACTCGCTCTGTTGTTTATTAACGCCTCTAGCGATCATACAAAAATGGCGGGCAGTTATTCTCACGCCTACACCTTTTGGTTTTAAGACTGAATTTAAAGTGTTGGCAATCTGCTCTGTTAATTGTTCTTGAATTTGAAGTCTGCGGGAGTATATCTCAACAAGCCTCGCTATTTTTGAAATGCCGACTACTCGCCCGTTTGGGATATACCCTACTGATACTTTGCCAAAAAAAGGGAGGATATGATGCTCGCAAAAAGAATAGAACTCAATATCTCTTAGCACAACCATCTGGTCAAAAGTAGAATCAAAAGTAGTCTCAAGTATTTTTTCTGGTGATTGCCTGTAGCCAGCGAATAAGGTATTTGTATATGCTTGCTCGACTCTTGTCGGCGTATCGCGAAGCCCATCTCTGTTTGGGTCTTCCCCTATAAATTCTAAGATTCTGGTTATGTTATCTTTAATGCCTTCTGTTTTACTTTCCCAAGGATAAACAATCCAATTTTTTGTCTGGTCAACGTAAAAAGTAGGTCTGATTTTTGCTGTTGGCTTTAAATGTAGGACTCCAGTTTTCCAATCTTCAAAAGCCGATAGGGTTTCTCCTGAATCGCAAATATCATCAACAATCAAAGTATTTTGTTCAGGAGAATCGACGAGGGGCAAGCCCATGATATTTGACAGTTCAAGCGCAACATAGGAACCGCCCCGAGGGATACCATAAATTGATTCTGCGCCAACGGCTTGTTTGGCAAGTTCGCGACAAAGTTTTTGAAATTCATTCCACGTTAGCTTTTGCTTCATCGGATTGGTAGGTATTTTTTTCGTCAGTTAAGACAAAATACTGGATTTGATCATTGACTGTCAGCAATTTAACTTTAGCAACTCTTATGCCTAAATTGTCATAATTTAATAAAGCATCATTTAATTGTCCGAGGGTAACAAATTTATGTAAGGTCATACTCTGCGCCTAGCTCCCCAAAGCTCAACATGGAGTCTTGAGAGAAGTCTGTAGCCTTTTTGTTTAGCATATTCAGCGACATTTTGAGCATTTTTAATAACTTCTTCGCCTGTTACCCCTTGAGGCATTAAGATTACTTGAGAGGGTTCTATCCCGCAACCTTTGATATAATCTTCCTTGATCTCGTCTAAATCGTTATTCGCCATTACAACGAACTTAAATACTGTATCTGCCCCCCGCAACGCCTCGATAACAGGTTTTCTTATCCGCATAGCCCTTTGGTTACCTGAATTGATTAGCTTAGGTGAGCAGTTAAACTGCACACTCTTAAGAAGTTTCTCTGTAGGCATTATGGTTCCGTTTGTTTCGATCTCTATTTTGTACTCTGGGAGTAAGTCGATTAAATCGTCTATGCGGTCTTTTTGAAGTAAAGGCTCGCCCCCTGTTATAACTAGCCTCTTTTGGATTGAGTCGTCTTCACAAGCCCACGCCTTTTTTACATTTTCTGCGGTTTGCTCAACTGTCCAGTCGCTTGATTCTGTCCAAAACTCTTTTGATTTAGGATTCCAAGTGTACCAAGAATCACACCAAACACAAGCAAGGTTGCAGATTTGAAGCCTTAAAAAGACAGTCGGCCTTCCCATTGTCGGGCCTTCCCCTTGCAAAGTATAAAAGACTCCGTCGCCTGAGATTTTAAAACAGCCCTCTTTTATTTTTAATTTATCTGGATTTTTTAATTCGGCGGGTACTTCATCGTCAGCAACATCAAAGGCACGTTTAAGTTCAGGGTCAAAATTCTCCATCATGCCCTCGCCTAAAAAGTCGATCACTTCTTTTTTGCTAACTCTGCGTGGGTCTATTTCTTCGTTCATAAATCATCTATGGAAACTTCTGCGGTTGTATTTTCAGTTTCTTGGAGGATTATTTTATAGTAACGGGGATCCACTTTTGACAAAAACGCAAGGGTTTCTAATGCAAGAATTTCGGCTGTTGGATTTTCAAAATTATCATTAAGGTATTTATGGTCTAAAGTCCTAATAATAAGTGTATTTACATCTTCAGATATATCGTAGTAGTCCTTTAAAATTCCATCTTTGTTCAACGAACCTTTTAAAAAAACTGTTAAAATATAGTTGTGTCCATGAAGATTTTTGCACTTTCCTTCGTGCCAAGGGAGCTTGTGGGCCGCGGAAAAAGTAAATGTTTTAGAAATAATCATCTCTACAATAATATAATAAGTCAAAACAAAATACAATTACCTGCTACTTGACCCTTGCCAAAAAATCCTTTATGTTAAATAATAGGGATAAAGAAAAAGCTCTTTGCTTCGCTCTTTATCCCTGCAAGGAGCTTTTTTTGTGCTCCAAAAGGCGAGAGCGAACCCTCGGATAAGCCTTAAAGCCGATTGGGAGGGCGAATGCCTTAGGCGATTGACGGGCATAGCCTTAGAAACAGAACCAGCAACTCACGCTACCAAGTCGGTTCTCTTTGATTTGAAAGAGAAGATTCAAAGTTAATAGGGAAGCTATAGCGATCTGAGAAACAACAGAAGAAATCGCTAGAAAAACCGAGCTCAAAATACGGAGCTAGGGCTCCTCCTAGGCTCTTTCTGGGCATAGTTAAACGTCGATATATGGATAGCGTAAAAGACATTGTTGATATAAATAAATTTAAAAAAAGAGAAAAAAAACGAGGCGCAACTTACCGCTGGCAAGATAGGGCTGTTGAAATTTGGACAAAGTTAGGCATTGAAGGCAAGCCAAAAGCAGGTTGGTTTAAGATTTTTAGGGATTCTCCTAATTTATGCGAACAGGCATTTACAAATTTAATAGATGCTCCTGCAAAAAATGACCCTGAACATTATTTTTACTGGCTTGTCAACGATTTAAAGAGGATACAAAAATGAACCCTGAGGGATTAGTAGCGCAACAGAGAATTTTAGAGCAGATCAAAGATTTAATAATTGAAGGGGAAGCCGCCGCCCGCGGAATGCTTGTTAGCACTTACTTTCAAGTTGGCACAATAATCATTGAAAATAATCTTTTGCCGCAATCGGTTGCGGAATACATAGGTCGAAGCGAACGAATGGTGCAGTATATGGTTAAGTTCGCTTCAAACCCTAAGATTTTAGACAAAGTTTCTAAGCAAGATAGCTGGACCGCTATTATTCGGAAGCATCTTACCACTCCCTCAGACCCCAAAGAACACGAACACGAACCCATCACAATTACAATCTGCAAAATCTGTCGGGTTGAAATCTCAAGCTAACTTGTTGGTTGACATCTTATAAGTAATTATAATACAATATAGGTAATTAAGGATAAATAATATGAATATAAATAAAAGAAATCAGTATGGAGTTAAAGATTCAAGCAATTGTTATTTAAATATAAATAGTAAAAGGTATGAGCAATGGAGTGATTTTAAATTAAAAGAAATTTGCGAGAAGGAAAATCCGAACGATCAATTTATTGCAAGAAAACAAAAAGAAGGTTTTTTAAGAATATACATAGAGGTTTAACATGACACCAAAGCAAGCAATGGACCAAGCATTATTTTTAAGATATCTAGCTGGTACAGGTCAAATGGATTATGAAGAAGCTAAGGCAAAAGCAGAGCCCTTGTTAGCCGAAGTAAACGAAGCATCTAAAGCAATTGCTAAAAAATACAACCGATCTCCGCAGAAAATGACCTTTGCGACCTTGCCAATGAGGAGCCCTAAATGAAAGCTGTCTATTATAGGAGATTTAAAAGGTTAGTTTACTTCAACTTCGCAAAACAATGGATAGGCATAAATTGCCCTAGCCAAAGATCAGCAAAAAAATTACTGGCATTAGTTGAAAGCAGGACAGGATTGAATCAGGAATTAAGGATAGTATGACTTTCACCAAAGAACAAAAACAAGCATACCTTCAGGGATTAAGAAATCGCTGGAGAGAATCTAAAGCCCTCGCAGAAGCGGATGAAACCGCCAAAGCCCTTTGGAATGAAACAGGCGGCAAAGTATCTTATCTAAGCTTCTATTTTGTCCTGCAGGATATGAGGCGGTTAGGTTTAGACGGGCTTCCATACATTGATTGTAAGACTTTTGGCAAGTGGAGAGAGGCAGGTTTTGTAGTTAAAAAGGGCGAACACTCAAAAATTGACGGCATTGTTTGGATTGGCGCGGAACCTAAAGACGAGGAAGACGAGGAAGACCGATATTTGTTCCCAAAGGTTTATCATCTTTTCCATGAGACTCAAGTGGAGGCTATTAAATGAAGTGGTATTTTTCTTTTGGGAGTGGTCAGGTGCACAACGGTAAATATCATGTGATAGAAGGAACTTTTGAAGAAGCACGAAAAAAAATGTTTGAGCGTTTTGGTGCTAAATGGTCAATGCAATACTCAGAAAAACAATGGAATAATCCCAGCGTAGATAGTATGGGATACCAAGGTATAGACCCCAAGAGTAAGCCAACCCTAGCTGATGTTTGGGGCTGGACGGAGATTAAATGAGATATTTACATACGATCAGTAAAAAAGACGTAGGTAAAAGATTTATCAATGTTCAAAAAGAATGTCCAACTTGCGGTCATATTGAAAAACTTAGAATTGATATGCAAGATGTTCTAGGAAAAGTTTTACCGCAGGATCAAAACAGAAAAATTTATCAAAGCGCCAGAAAAATCATCTATGTAGAGGTGGCAAAAAGATGAAACAATACGCCTACACGATTTATAAACACAATGGGGAGATTAAAAGATACCCTCCTTGCAAAAAGAAAACCTTTAAAGATTTTTACAGAATGTTAGATTGCCACACAATTGAAATAATCCCCCGCGACTATTACAAAAACAAAGGTTACGGGCGTTGCACAATGTACGGGGACGAGGAAGCTCGATTTAACGAGAATAATAAGCGCAACCCTTACTTTGAAAGCATAGTTGCAGAAGACGGAGCAGTTTGGGACGTTGTAGGAGATATTATTAAAGAGGAGGTGTTTAAGTGACAGCCGAAGGTGTAATTATCGCCTTAATGCTTTTAGGTGTTTACTTCTTCCCGACAATTTGGGCGGCAAATAAACGCAAAAAAAACAAAGATGCAATTTTTGTCTTAAATTTATTCCTAGGTTGGACTGTAATAGGCTGGGTGTTTGCCTTAGTTTGGGCGGCAATGAAAGACTAACATGGAACTTACAGACGAAGAACGAGAAGCAATAGATCAAGAGGTAGCGACTATCCTTGTAAAAATTAAGGAAAGTGGCTGGACGGAAACAATGAAAATTATAACTGCTTTTCAAGCAGGTGTTGAATTTTGGAAGAAAAGAATAGACGAACCTATGCAACAACTACCCAATCTACGTAAACCTAAGCAAAAATGAAACCTAAACGAATACAACGCAAAAGAACAAAAGGCTGGAAGATGCTAGCAAATACAGTTTACGTAGGAAGACCGACAATTTACAGTAATCCTTTTGTGATTGGTAAGCCTGATTTAACGCTTGGATTAGTAGTAGTTAAAGATAGACAAGAAGCGGTCCGAGAATTTAAAAATATGCTAAATCCTAAAAGGGCTTACGTGCAGGTTCATGGTTTTAACTACAAAGAATACAAAAAGATTATACGTTCTGAATTAAAAGGCAAAAATTTAGCTTGCTTTTGCCCGCTAGACCAACCTTGCCACGCAGACATTTTATTGAAAATAGCAAATGATCGATAAATTTAAAAAGTTTGTTACGGAACACAACGGGATTACTTTCACTAAGTACCAAGGCGTAGAGAAGCGCAGAGGCGAAACTGCTACGCAAGAAGCCAAGTATCACCTTGAAGGTGTGCCCTCAGTTACTAAAGCAATAGGACAATATAAGTATGGAGACGAGGTTATCATTCAAATTTTTAATGAGGCTGGCTCAACCATTAAAAGAGAACGGGTTAACAGCAATTACGACAGGATACAAATTTTCTTTAAGCTAGACGTTTTTGAAGAGATTTGTAAGGCATTCTTATTAGACCTAGATGACCCTTTTGGTGCTTGACAACATTATAGGTAAGTATTTATAATTATAGTTAATTAAGATTAAATAATATGGATTACGACCAAGAGATAGAAAAAATGTATCACCCAGAGAATTTTGAAAAGGAGGCTCCTTTTGAGGCAAGTACGGCTTCACAGCCAAAAGATGCCGAGGATTCTCCTTTTGATTTAGACATTGAAAGGCTTTTTGGGTTTGATAAATGATTGACCTAGATATTTATTCCGACAATCCATTGGCAAATAAAATAGTAGAAGATCAAGACTTGAAGTTAGATATTGCTCACAACATGACTACGTTTGGTGGTAGTTTTGTTCAGGCATTGAGCAAGTGCATAATAACCGCAGACCGCGATAATCTCCGCAAATTAGTTTTAGCTTTCCCAAATTACATTAGAGACTACCAGCCGAAGAAATGGAGTAAAAAATGAGCATCTGGGATAACGAGCCTTGGAAGTTTGGCAAGATAAAAAAAGTGCAAACCGACAAAGGCATTGAATATGTCGTTAATTCTTTTACCCGCAAGGGAGCGACTTATGTTGTCCAGCAAACGCCAATGGGACAATTGTATTGCAACTGCCCTGCTTATCAGTACCAACATCAAGAAACCTGCAAGCACGTTGAGAGAGTTATGAAATTTATAAAAGTAGAAAAAGAGGTACAAAATGCCTAAGAAAACTCCGCAGACTAACTCGAAAGGGAAAGGAGCAGGAGTATCGGACAGCGTTACCCCTGCTTCGCCCCCTAAGATGAAAGATAAAAAAGAATTCCTTAAATTTATTCGCTCCAATGGCAAAGTTTACAAATTAAAAATTGGGGAAGTAATTAGATTTGATACTGACATCTCTCATTTTTACTGGATAAACGGAGTGTTTGCACCAAGCGTTACGGGAATTTTAGACGCAACAATGCCAGTACCTTTTGGCTTAAAGATGTTTTGGCAGACAAATACAAAGCAAGAAGCCGACCAGATATTTGAAGACGCAGGGCTTTTGGGGACAAAAATGCACGATGCTTTTGAAAAACTTTTACATGGGCTTCAATTAAATGTATTAAAAGACTACCCGACAGAACGGGAAAAGAAAATCTTAATGGCTTTTGAGGATTGGTTTAAGACTTATACCCCGTCAAACTTTCAGCCAGAGCAGATCGTGGCAAGCAAAAAATTTAAGTATGCTGGCACGTTAGACCTAGTTGGCAAAATAGACGGCAAGGTTTGGTTGATTGATTTTAAGACTTCAAGCGGGGTTCGCCTTTCCCATAAATTACAGGTTCTAGCTTATAAACAAGCCTACGAGGAGAGCTACGGAATAAAGATAGATAAAGTAGCAATCTTAAGGCTAGGGACGCTTCACAAGGGCAATGGCAAAGCCAAAGAAGGCAAGCTCAAAGACACAGGTGCGGGTTGGGAGATTCAGACCGCAGACGAAATGAACGTAATAGTTGATGGTAAAAAGAAAACTGTGAAGCTAACAATAAAAGACTTCATGCGCTTCTACCAGACTTATTTGATGCTTAATGGCGGTAAAGTGCCAGAGCCAGCAGAGATCGCAGTCTATCCTGAGACAATGCAAATACTTGAGCCAGTAGAAAAAGAAGTAAAAAAAGGCGACACAATTAAAGCAGACGATGAATTAACAGTTGATGCAATAGAAACTAAAAAAGGAAAGGTAGAGATTAAACTAAAAGCGAAAGGAGGCAAAAAATGAAAAAGGTAACACCAGAAAAGTACATCAAGCCTAGCAAGTTTATTCATTTTAAAGTAGGAGAAAACCGCATTAAAATCATGAGTATGATTTATCTTTACCAAAAATACGGGCTAAGAGCCGCAGGGCGTTATATCTCCCAAATAGTTAGGGAGGGCGAGCCAGTCAACGATATATTTTTGAGGAAAGACCGAAGCGGAAAGACAGTTGAACCAAAGCAACAATGGGGCTTTGTGGTTTGGAGCGATGAATTACAAGAGTTCCGAGTGCTTGAATGCGGTCCAATGCTAGGAGATCAATTAGCAAAATTGCTTGGGCAGATCGGTCATGATTATATTAAAGTCGATATTCTTGTTAACCGAGTTGGGCTAACTATGCACGATACAAAATACACAGTTAAAGTAGCGCCTGAAAATAAAGACTTACCAAAAAGGGTAGGAGACTCGCTTAAATTAGAGTATGAATTTTACAAAGCCTATTTTGAGAAGGGAGGGGAGAATGCAAACCCAGTTCCTAGACAAGCAACTGATTGATCTCAAAATGAGTTACGGGGATAGAATGCTCGTAATTTCAAATAAAAGTGGACATATCGTTTTACCTCGAGTTAAACTATATTCTGTGCTAGTGTTTATTATTAGAATCTTAAAGCGTGTTACAATTAAACAAAAATGATGACAAAGCAGACAGACTCTTTAGACAATATATCCTCAGACGAGACCATTTCAAATGTGTCATCTGTGGCTCCCGCTATCTCCCGACTGTTGCTCACCTTATTCGGAGGGGCTATGACCAAACGAGATGGGAACCGAAAAATGCCGTTGTACTTTGTTGGCTCCCGCATCATCAATTCTATACGGACCACCCTAAACTTTGGGACGCTTGGTGCGTTGAGCGAGTTGGAGAAGTTAAATGGGCAAGACTTAAATTACAAAGTCAAAACCGAGAAGTCAGAAAAATCGACTATCCCCAACTCTTTAAAAGATTGGAGGGACTCTTAAATGGACAACTTACTCAGGCGTGAAGAACTAGCAGATATTTTAAAGGTTACTACGCAGACTGTCCGCAATTATGAAAAAGACGGAATGCCTGTAATCCACATCGGCAAAGATCGTTTTCCCCGCTACGAGTTAACTAAGGTGATGGAGTGGATTCACAATAATGAAAAGAAGCGATTTAAGAATGACTGAACCCCGAACTTACAAACACCCTAGACTTGGAACTCTCACAGGGGAAGTATCAATGGACGATGGCAAATGGTGCGATTTCACTTTTAGCGAGGAACAAGCAATTGGTGACGGTGCAGGTGGAGTTAAATTAGTTGAAGCAGGAGAAATAATAACTTTAAAAAGTAGTTCATTAAAAGAATATGAAATTAAATAAAAGCTGGACTACAAAATTTTTTTGGGAATTGGTTCAGCAGACAACTTTAACTGATAGAGAAAAATTGGTTATATCCAAACGACTGTTTGGTTTTACTTTAAAAGAGATTGGAGAACAATTAAAACCATTGAACCCAGAGAACCCTGCCAAAAACATAGATGGGCATTTAGACCAAGAGAGGGTGAGACAAATTGAGGCTAAGGCAGTTAGAAGACTACATTATAAATTGGAGGTGAAAAAAATAAATGCAAATTGAAAAGATTGCAACAGCAAGCGCATCAACTGTTCAGATGTCAGGAGTAGATAAAATTTTTAGGACAACTGGAATGGTTTTTTATGGAGTGCTTATAGTATTAGGGGCAATCTTCTTGCTCTGGCTCATAATAAAACTTTTGCGGTTTTTGAGGAGCCATAGGATCGTAGCAAAAAGCTAAATGGATTTTTTGCTTGGACTATACATGGCTCTAGTGAGCCAGACAGTTGAGGTAAAAACCACGACTGTTACAACTATAAAATATGAAGAAGCAGTACCTAACAAGAATGGGGGGCAAGAGAGTATTCTACCGCGAGAATTATCCGCGCAAAGGAATGACAGTAGCGGAGGTATACGATTTTACTCCTATGATAAGAGTAGCCAAACTTGGACTGGAGCTATTAGTCATTACTCTCAGGCTGGTTGCCTTGGCTGTAGTCCTCATTACGATCAAGACGGCAACCTTTATTATGTTACTTCTTCGGGGGAAGTATTTGACGAAAACAAGTTTGCTCTGGCTTTTAATCGGCTTCCAAACGGCAGTCGCGTTCGTGTCACTAATTTGGATAACGGAAAAAGTGCTGAGGCTGTTGTTAACGATAAAGGTGGCTTTGAGTCTGCCCCTTACAACAGGATTGCTGATTTGACTGTTGGGCTTGGGAATCATTTAGGGACAAAGACAGATCAAAGCAGAGTTAAAATTGAGAAGCTATGAGCAATAAAGGTTTGTTTACTTATACGACAGAAATAGAGCCTCAAAAAACAATTGCGGAAATTCAAGAGGTTTTAGTCAGCCATGGCGCAAAATCAGTAATGACAAATTATACAGACGATGGCAGAATAGAGTCTTTATCTTTTATGATCGAGGTTGACGGGCAACCAAGAGGCATAAGGCTTCCTTGCGATCCTGTTCCCGTTTTAAAGGTTTTAGAAGGACAGGCAAGAGAGGGTAAAATTCCACGAAAATTTATAGGAGATGAACACCAAGCCTTGCGAGTTTCATGGCGAATAGTACGTTACTGGGTTATGGCTCAAATGGCAATTCTAGAAACTCAAATGGTCAAAATGGAACAGATATTTTTGCCTTATATGGTAATGAGGGACGGCAAGACTCTATTTGAAAATATGGTTAAAACTGGTTTTAAATTACTTGGCGGGAAGATAGAAACAACAATCCAAAATCAGGCGCAAGAAGGAGAGGTCATGGAATTGAAAGAGGTAGAAGATGACACTAAGTAAATGTTGCAAGGCGCCAGTTGAAGTTAGAGGGGGCGATGAGGGGACTAATCACTACCAATGCACAAAATGTGGTTGGGCTTGTGATGTTGGCGAATTTCAAGGGAAGGAGGAAGAATGAAATTATTTATAGGAAATCTGCCGTATGACATTGATGACAATGGGCTCGGAGCGATCTTCCAAAAGTTTGGAAATGTGATTAGCGCAGTAGTTGTCATGGATAGGAATACGAATAGGTCAAAAGGTTTCGGCTTTGTGGAACTTGAATCAGGTGGAGAGCAAGCAATAAAGGAAACAAATGAAACTCAAGTAGCTGGGAGAAAAATATACGTTTCGGAAGCGAGGCCAAAAAATGATCGAACCTAGATTTGAAAAAAGACTCGGGTGGCCTGACACGCCTAAAAGATTACAGCAAAAAGAATGCTTTACCTATATTAGTGAAAAAGGGGTTGAGATAAACTATCACGATTTTAACGATCGAACAGGGAAGTGCTTGAGATGTCCTTTGACAATTTCCAAAAAGATACTTGCTCAAGTAATTAAGAAAAAATTAGCAAGGGAGGCGATAAAAAATGCTAGATCAAATTAACCTCGTCATTTCTCTAGGGACATTATTGCTGGTATTTGTGCTTTCAAGACGCTTTGAGAGCGTGTTTAAGGGGCTCGGTAAAAAGGAATTGGACTATATTTTACGCGGGCTACAGCAAAGATTAACGAAAGCGAGGAAACGGGAAAGGAGTAAATAACGAGATATAAAGCTGGCTGTACGGGGAAGATTCCGTATGGTACGGAAAAAGAAGCAAGAAATGTAATTAGGCGCTGGAAAGGCGGCAAGAAAAATTATCGGGTTTACCATTGTAAGCACGAAAATCATTGGCACGTTAGTAGCGAAAGTAAGCACGTTCATAAGTTAATTAAAAAAGGACTCATGATTAAAAGAAAATTTTTTGAAGGGAGGTGAAAAATGAAAGGCAATATATTAGTTAGTTTTTTAATAGGACTTTTTATAGTAGTAGGCGGTTTAGCTTTTGCAAAATCGGCACAGGCTTGGGGATTTAATATATGTGATATATTCCCAAACTTGCCACAATGCCAAGAGCCAAGCCCATCACCTAGTCCCTCCCCTAGCCCCTCATCATCTCCGAGCCCAGAGCCAAGTCCCGAACCAAGCCCTGAGCCCTCTCTAACCCCTGAACCTCAAAGGGACGAAGCAAAGAGCGAGCCACAAGCTCCTCAATGCCCGAACGGCAATACTACGCAAGTGCCAGCGTGGGCTCATGTAAATAGAAGCGGAGAGCAAGCCATTGTTAACGCTTTTATTACAGAGGGTGATAATGTCCAAATTTATTGGAGCGTAGTAGGGCAACCGCATTGGCAACACTCAAGCGCAGGAACTAATCCTGACGGAGTCAAGCCAAACGCAGATAAATGGATCGACTATACGATTCACGAGCTTGATCCAAACTTGGGTTATGACTTTGGAATCCAACAGCGCAACGGCTGTGGTGGTGGAGAAACCATAACCGCAGTAATTGTCGATGGTCCAGAAACTCAGGTTTTTGGAGTAACTTATTACGAAAGGTAAGTCTTAGCTTTCGCGCAGAAGCTAGGAACTAGGGGGAGGAGAGACAGCAAACTGATCTTCTCCCCCGTCCAAAAAAACTATGATAAAGTACGAGCAACTCGCAGTTGAGTATTTAGAAAAACAGGAAAAGGTATACAAGCGATCAATCGGGCCGCTTCAACGCTTTTTGGTTCGAAATTTCGCTCAACAGCTAGAAAAAACTCTCCCTGATGATCCTAACAAAGGGATTAGAAGTAAGCTAGGCCACATCAGAGGGAAGATTGCAAAAGTAGCATTTATTACAGAGGACGTAGGACATCTCACAGGGGGCAGATATTACGCTTGGTTTATCGCTACTGCCCTTGTTGAATTAGGTTTTGACGTTACTGTTTACACTAACAAAGTTCCTGTTTTTCAAGATAACTTTAAACTTTATCAACAGCCAAAGATTGAAGTGGTTGTAAAAAACGCAAAAGAGCTTGAGACTTTTGATATTAAAGCCGATATTTACATCGGTTCTCCAATTTCAGGAGATATTGCGGCGGCTCGATTGGCAGAAAAATACAACAAGCCTAGCTTTGCGATTATCTTTGACCCCTTTCCAATGATGGAAAAGTATATCGGGCGAAGAACTTACGCTGGTTGGGGCGAGATTGTACCTCTTTTAAAAAAGACCGACATAAATATAATCACCTTGTGCAAATCAACCTCTGAGTATATTTACAATTGGCTCAATAAACGCAGAGATCAAGTGTTTGAAATTTATCCTTGTATAAATTCACGCGAAAAAGATCAAACAGAACAACAACTACAGGAAGATTACGTTGTTTTTATCTCCCGTCTAGTCGGGCATAAAAGATTCCCACACGTCTTAGAGGCTTGCAGGGAGGCTGGTATTAAATTAAAGGTTATCGCAAGCATAGACGGATTAAAAACTGAGAAGATGATCGAGGAAGCAGGAATGACAGAGCAAGTTGAATTTTATCGAGGGATATCTGACAAAGAAAAATTTGAGCTTATTGCAGGAAGTAAAGCAGTTATAAATGGGGCAATTTTTGAAGGCTTTGGGCTTTGGGCGGCAGAAGGCTTGGCTTGCGGAGTGCCTATTGTCTGTTACGAATATCCCACGTTTCGTGAGATAGAACAGATTGCACAAGCCAGTAATATGTATTTTGCAGAATGGGACAATCCAAAAGACCTTACCCTAAAACTCAAGCAAGCGTTAAAAGAAAATAATAGAAACAATGGGACAAGAGCTTTTGATTTTGAGATACTTTCAGAGAGAGTAAAAAATGTTTTCTCTTTTGAACCCCGCATTGGCATCATAACTATCGCCTTAAATGAAGAAAAATTTATCGGGGCTTCTTTGAGAGCAATTATCAAACACCCGAATGTTAAAAAGGTAGCGGTAGTCGAAGGAGCTGTTAATCTTTTTAATCATAGTGCAACGCCGCAAGGATTAAGTCTAGACAATACTGCTCAAGAAGTTTTAAAGGTAATTGAAGAAGAACCCAATGGCAACAAAATTATTTACGATAGGTATGGGTGGGCTACTGATAAATCAGAACTTCGAAACCGAGCCTTAAATCTTATTAGTAAAAACCTCGATTATATTCTAGTTGTTGATGCAGATGAGGTTTGGAAAAAAGAAGATTTAGACAAGCTCGTAGAGGGAATGAGAGAACACCCAGAGATTGGCGTTTTGCTTTTTAATCATCACCACTTTTGGAAGCGAAAAGATTTAGTAGCAATTGGCTCAAATTGGAACATTCACCTATTCCGTTGTTTTAAATTCCAAGATCCAACTCTCCATTGGGATAGACACGAAATGCCAGTCGTTGATTTTCAGGGTAGATACATAAATAAAACAGACGGCTTTTTAGTCTTAAGTGATGTTTATGTTTATCATTACGGCTATCTTAAAAGCGACAAAGAAGTGCAAAATAAAATCGAGTACTATCGAAAAAGAGATCGGCATTTACAAGTTAAGGATACTTTTACTAATTGGAAAAAAGGCGATCCTACTTCAACAACTCATGGGGGAGGGGAGGCAATACCTTTTGAGGGAACTCACCCGTCAGAAATGGAAGGAATTATATGAAGACTAAACTTAATATAGGAAGTGGGGCGAGACCAATGAATAAAATTGACAACGAATGGCTTGATTTAGACGTACGCAAAGAGATCAAGTTAGAAAATGCCGTTTATACTCCTGATTTTGTGAACGAAGCAGATATGATTCCCGTTGAAGATAATACCTTTGAGGAAGTTTTAGCCCATAGCGTCCTTGAGCATATTAGCAAATGGGACTATCCACGCTTCCTGAAAGAGTGGTACCGCATTTTACAAGTCGGAGGCAGGATAAGAATTAGCGTACCTGATATGTATTTAGTCGCCAAAGATTTAATTCGAGCAGTACAAAGTAAAAATCAACAGGCAATAAAAGGCACAATTAACCTTATTTATGGAGAACAAAATTACTCAGAGAATGTTCATCGCTGGGGCTGGACTGAGGAAAGCCTGTCAGAAGCGTTAAAAGGAGTTGGCTTTCATAATATAAAGCGGTTGAAGGGCTCACGTTATAACTCGGAACTTTTTATCGAGGCGGTTAAATGAACAGAAAAGAAAGACGCAAAAGAGTTAAAAAATTCAATCACAAGCCACATCGGGGTTTTACTAAAAGCAATAAACCAAAAAGATGAAATACTACTCTCAATTTGGTGAAGACAAATGGCTTATGGAAAATATAATCTTGCCGCCAAAAGGCATTTTTGTTGATGTAGGGGCAGGTGATCCTCAAGCTCTAAGCAATTCTAAGTTGTTTGAAGATTTAGGCTGGGAGGTTTATTGCATAGAGGGAGATGAGAGGCGAATTAAGACTCTAAAAGCCCAAAGGAAAAACGTGATTCAAGCTGTTATTTCCGACAAAGAAAAGAAAGCTCTATTTAATTTAGATCCTGCCCCTGATTTAAGTAGTCTCACAAACAGAAAAACAAGCAGGACAGTTGAAATAAAGACCCGCAGACTCGATAAATTATTTTTGGATATAGGAATTTGGGAGATAGATATTTTAAGCGTGGACGTAGAAGGTTACGAGATACAGGCTTTAAAGTCTTTGGGAATGTATAAGCCTGAAATTATAATTGTTGAATTTTTAACCTATAAAAAAGACCCAATTGACCGAGAGATTAAGGAATACCTAAGTGACTATAATCAAGTCCACAAGACACTTTCAAATTTAATCTTTGTTTTACAGAGAGGAAAATATGTACACTAAAGACTTTTTTGGAGCAAATGGTACAAATTGGATAATCTGGCTAGGAGAGCTTGCTCAAAAGCCTAATCTAAATTTCTTAGAGATTGGTTGCTTTGAGGGAAAGGCGACAGTCTGGCTCTTAGGGCATATTTTAACCGAGCCTACTTCCCGCATTACCGTAATCGATACATTTAAAGGAAGCCGCGAGCATAAGATTCAAAAGCTAGATGTTTCGACAATGTATCAAAACTTTTTAAAAAACACAGCAGAATTTAAAGATAAAATTACAATCCACGTAGGCTCCTCCCAAAAGATTCTAAGGACATTTTTAGTCGGGCAGTTTGATTTTATATACATAGACGGCTCGCACCAAGCACCAGATGTACTTGAAGACACTTTGCTTGCTTGGAGATTGTTAAAAAAGGGCGGCATTTTAATTTGGGACGATTATGATTGGGGTGAACAATACCAAGAGAGAGAAAAACCAAAAGTTGCTATTGATGCATTCCTTTATATTTTTGAAGGTAAATACAAAATAATCTCCTCGCACAGACAAATTTGCGTTACTAAATTAGAGTTATAATAAAAGGGAGAGAAGAGGAGGGGGTGAGACTATGACTCAACTGACAAAAAAAGAAGTAAAAAAAAGAATGGTATTTACCCGAAAGACCCATCTAGGGGACAGATGGAAAATAGTGCAGGGCAGTAAAATCTTTGTTTTCCATGGACCAGAGAGCAAGGCAGTAGACTTTTTTTACAAGAGATTAAAATAAGAGGGTTGACAACTCTTTCCACTTTTGCTAGATTACTCTTTGCTTATCGCAAGATTAGCAACAAACTAGAGCTTCTCGCAAGAGTCGCTCTTTTTTGTTTGGTTGACAGTAGGTTATAATAGATATGAGCAAAATTAGACACCTAAAAAAGAATGGCTAACTTAGAAGATACTTACAAACCAGAATACTGCCTAAAGCTCATTGAGCATATGGAGCAGGGCTTCTCTTATGAAACCTTTGGGGCAATTATCAATGTTTCACGTGCTACGCTTTACAATTGGGAAAAGACTCACGAGGATTGGAAAGAAGCAAAAGAAGAAGCATTTTTAAAGTGCCAGATGTTTTGGGAGCGTTTGGGAAGATATGCCGCTCTAGGAATTAGCGTAACAATAGGAAGCGGAGAAAATGCTCAAGTTATAAATGGGAAAGACATTAACACTATTGCTTGGATTTTTAACATGAAGAATCGATTTAATTGGAGAGATAAACACGACTTTACTAGTGACGATGAAAAGTTAGAAGTAATTCCTATACAATACATTAAGCCACAGGAGCCAAAAGTAATTGAAGCTCCTAAAGGAACAGATGCCACTAATCCAGTTCAAACCAACCCTCAAGCAGGATCAAGCGTGGAGCCTCCTACAGGACAAGGTAACTGAGGAATTGCTAATTGGGGGCGGGGCAGGAGGCGGTAAAACGCTTTTTGGCTCTGCTTGGGTAACAATGATGGCAAATTCTTTGCCGCGTACCCGTTGGTTTATCGGCAGGAATGAGCTTAAAAGACTAAAACAATCCACACTTCTTACTTTCCTAGAACAATTAAGAGATTGGGATTTTGTGCAAAATAGGGATTTTCACTATAATCGGCAAGAAGGCGTTATCACGTTTTTAAAAAGACAAAGCGAAATCTATCTCCTCGATGTTTCTTATATGCCGTCTGACCCAAATTACGATAGATTCGGTTCTACAGAATATACAGGCGGGTTTATTGACGAGGTAGAAGAGATAACAAGCAAGGCAAGGGAAGTCCTAAAAACCCGTATCAGATATAAATTAGAAGAACATGATCTTATCCCTAAACTCCTGCTCAGTTGTATTCCGTCAAAGAATTGGGTCTATGTCGATTTTTACAAGCCTTGGAGAGATGGCAACCTCCCTAAAGATCGGGCGTTTGTTCGAATCCTAGTTACTGATAATCCTCACGCTTCGCCGCAATACATTGCGTCTCTTAAAAAGATTAGGGATAGAGTCCTGCGGGAAAGATTGCTTGAAGGGAATTGGGAGTATGAAGACAGCGACCTCTCACTATTCCACTTCGACCAAATTAACGATTTATTTACCAATGTCCCAGTCGATTCAGACCAGTTTTATCTTACTTGCGATGTGGCAAGGTTTGGAGCCGACAAGACAGTAATTATGATCTGGAAAGGCTTCATGGTAATTAACATTAAGGTAATTTTAAAGAGCGATTTAACTGCAGTTGAGCGGGCAATTATGCAATTAGCCGAACAATACAAAATTAGAATCTCGCACGTGCTGGTTGATGAAGACGGAGTTGGGGGCGGGGTAGTAGACCATTTAAAGTGCAAGGGCTTTGTAGGTGGGGCTTCTGCGCTTGAGAGGCACGATCAAACTGTCAAAGAAACCGAGTTTAAAGTCAATTATCAGAATATGCGGGCTCAATGCTACTATACCTTGTCAGAATATGTTAATGATGCGAAGATTGGAATTAGAACAGAAGATTTAACTTATAGGGATTTAATCATTGAGGAGCTAGAGCAGATCAGGACGAAAGATAGCGAGAAGGAACAAAGGTTAAAGATAATCCCGAAAGAAGAAATTAAACTTAACCTTGGCAGATCGCCTGATTTTGCTGATGCTCTTATGATGCGAATGTATTTCGAGGTGCATAGCAAAGGTGCTACAATAAGATTTAGCGACATAGGCTTTATATGAACATCTTTCAACGAGCTATAAAAAGCGTTTTAGGTGCACCATCTTCAATGTTTTCTTTGCCATGGGCAACTTCATCTTCCCAACTTAGTAGAACGCAATTGATTGGGGAATACAAAAGATATCTTTACACAATTGTTAGTGCAATCGCTGAGGATTTTGCAAAGATAGATTTTAGTGTCGAGAGGGCAACGCTTGATAGTAAAGTACCTATTAAAAACCACGCATTCGCCACCTTAATTAAAAAGCCAAACGAAGATCAGTCGCAATTTCAGTTTCTTGAACTTCATCAGACCTATATGGAATTAGCAGGGGAGTCGTTTTGGTACATGCCACCTACTGCTCTAACCCGCAAACCTACTGAACTTTATTTAATAAAACCCGACAGGATTGATGTTGTTGTTCCAGACTCAAAAGATAATCCTTTTGGAATAGTCGGCGGTTATGTTTATACAAATGGCAAGGGCGAGAAAATTCCTTTTGACAAAGACGAGATACTTCATTTCAAAATGCCTAATCCTGTTAATCCCTACAGAGGAATGGGGACAGTAGAAGCCGCAACTATTTATATCCAGACTGAGGCGTATGCTTCTGAATGGACAAAACAATCGCTTTACAATTCAGGCAGACCTTCTGGAATCATAAATATAAAAGGAACGATGGATAAAGATGATTTCGAGCAGTTAAAAAAGAAATTCCGACAAGAATATCAAGGGTCTGCTAATGCTGGCAAAACAATGATGATTCCAAATGCGGAAGGTGTCGAGTTTACAAAAATTGGAATGGAGATGGGCGAAACTGCACTTACTGAATTAAAGAATATGACCCGCGATGATTTGATGATTATGTTTAGGGTCAGTAAGACTATTCTTGGAATTACAGACGACGTTAACCGAGCAAATGCAAAAGAAGCGAGAGCGGTTTGGTTGCAAAATGTCATTCAGCCAAAGATGGATCGTTTGATAGATCACCTAAACGCCTTTTTAATGGACAGATGGGGAGGCACAGACGTTTTATCTTATAAAGACCCGTCTCCTGAAATTGTCGAAGACAAACTAGCTGAATGGGAAAAGGGTCACAACAAATGGTTGACTGCAAATGAGATTAGGGAAGAACGAAACAGCGTACTTGGATCAAGCGAACTAGAGCCTAAAGAGGGCGGGGACGAACTCTATGCTCCTGCCCTTTTAGTTCCGCTTGCCGATCTAAATACACCAGACGAGCCAGAGCCAGACAAAGGACCGCCAAAAAAAGAACCGCCTCCTGAGCCTCCCCCTGAACCGCCAAAAGAAGGATTAAAGAAAAAAGCTCTCCCAAGAGAAGAAGCTGGAGAGATATTTAGGCAAGGGGTATTTAAGAAACAATCGCTCTGGGAAAAACGCTATCATAAATTACTAAGGAAGTTATTTGGCGAGCAAGAAAAAGAGATACTAGGTCGAAAAGGAATTACTGCCAAGGCATACGAAGATTGGTTGTTTGATACAAAAAATGCACTTAAAAGGTTTAGTGCTATTCTCGTTCCTTTGTCTTACGAGATGATGAAAGATCAAGGTGAGAGTGCCTTAGACTTTGCGGGAGACAGCGAGACAGAGTTTGAAATAAACGAACGGGTTAAAAGATATGTCGATGGTCGGGTCGCTCATTTTGCAGAAGGTACTAATGCTGAAACGATTAAGTTACTTCAAGGTTCTATAGGGGAGGGGATTCAAGCTGGCGAGAGCATTCAGAAATTAAAGAATCGAGTCAAAGAGATTTACGCAGAAGCAAAAGGGGCAAGGGCTGAGAGGATAGCAAGGACGGAAACTATAGCCGCAAGCAACGAAGCCGCTTTAGAGGCTTACAGACAAAGCCCAGAGGTAGCCGCTCAAGAATGGTTTGCGGAGCCAGACGCTTGCGAGTTTTGTGCGGAATTTGGCGGGAAGATAATCGGGCTTGAAAGTTCTTTTGCTAATGTAGGTGAACCAGTCGAGGGAGCAGAAGGAGGAATCTTTGAGGTTGATTATGAAGATGTCGAACACCCTCCGCTTCACCCGAATTGTCGTTGTGTTATCTTGCCCGTTTCAAGTTATGACTTCACAAAAGCTAGGGCGTTAGTGCTTAAAGCGGAGTATGATAGAAGTAAGAACAAGAAGTCTAAAAAAGCAAAAAAACTCTTGTCTGACATAAACATATTAAAGAAGCATCAAGTAATCAGATGAAAGAAATACGTTGTCCAGATTGCGGGAGACTTTTATTAAAAGCAAAAATGGTTGTCGGTCAGATAAAATGTAAATGCCGAGACAGTAAAGGCAATCAAAGAATTGTGCCGCTTAAAATTATTTCGCAGGAAGAAATTTTTAAAGCAAATAAAACAATATGAGTGAAGTATTTGAAATAATCCGAAGGGACGATACAGATTTAGAATTGACGTTTACTGACGTAGATGGCAACGCCATTGATTTAACTGGTTGTACGGTCTTTTTTACGGCTAAGAGGCGGGTAAAAGATGTTGATGATGATGCTGTTATTAGCACAGAGCTAGATGAATTTGAGGAACCTGAAACGGGAATTTGCGTTTTACCTTTTACAAATGAGGAAACAGATATACCTGCTGGCAATTACTATTACGATGTCCAATTATTAGACTCAGAAGGCAAGATTGCTTCTTCAGTTAAGGGCTTACTTAGAGTTTTAAGTGATGTTACAATAAGGACGGAGTTTAGTTAAGGACTTGCAATTGATTAAGAAACAGTTCTATAATTTTAATTAGATGGCTACATACATCTGGACTTTACAAGGCGTGACGCCAACAGTAATAGACGCTACTGATATTATTCAGTTCGCTGGCGCAGGAGGTTTTGATACAGCTATCACAGTTGGCTCTTATAACGACACTACTCACGTTGAATCTTCAGTAGGAGCAGACGATTCCTCAGGCAATACACCAAATAACACAAAATGGATTTCTGACGCTGGCGGCACAGGTGGCGACTCTCAGGCAGACTGGGGCGACGGGACAGAAGACATTGACGCTATCTTAGACGCAGAATGCCCCTTAAAAATTAACTTTGCTCATTCTCCTGCTGTTGCGGTTTCAAGCCATATAATTTATGCTTACGACGGGACTACTCCTGCAACTGGACCGACAGAGGTTGATTTCCAGATTGCCGAACAGGCAGACACTAATTGGACAGAAGCAGAAGGAAGCGGAGCGGCTTTAGGAGTAACAGACAGCGGTTCAGCCACTTCTCACGACTTTTATTTCTTAATCAGCGCATCACCAACGACAGTTGGAGAGAAAACAGCATTTAAGATCAGAGACGAATTAACCTATACATAACATGGCTTTAAAAAGTAGAACAAAATATACAGCAGTTGAAATTCTAAAAGCCTCAGGAATTGCTAAGGCAGAAGAACAGATCGGCAAACTCCGCGTAAGAATCGCAGGGCTTGCAGGAATTAACACTCCCGACCACCTTATTAAAATTCCAGAAGGAGTTACGGAGATTGACGTTTTAGTAGGGGAAGAATTAGTTAAGGTTCCTGTTGAACTAGATGATGCAGAAGGTACAATCAGCGAGGGCGCGAAAGTAGCCCTTGATAAAAAAGGTGCTGAATCTGTAGCATTAAAAGAAGCTAAATCAAAGAAAAAGACAGAAGTCGCAGATACACCTCAGTAGGCTCTAACGAGACTATATCTTAGAGGAGGCTCAAATGGAGACTCAAATACAAATACAAAAACACTCGGTAAATTGGCAAGCTTCACTTTCTAACGGAGAGACTTTTTATGAGGGCAAGCCACCTTTTGAAGAATTAGAGAACCAGCCCTCCCCTTGGCAAAGGCTTATTGCCTACACAGCAGAAAAGAAACTAACTATAACCTCGCTTTCCCTTTATACGCCAGACGGGCGTACATTTAATCTTCCCTCGCTTGGCAAGAATCCTAACTTTGCTCCTTTTAGAGATAGTGAAAAACCTATCGACTTTCACGTGGAGCGGAAAATGGGAAGCGAAATATCAGGGTTAAGAGAAGGCAATAAGTTAAGTATTAAAAAAGTTGAAATGTCTGACTGGTTTACAGTCGCTATTGCTATCTATCCCACTTATAAACTCCAATTGTGGGTTGATAATCAAAATCCTAAAAACTGTTGGGTTTTGGTTATTAACTAAATGGCACGTATATTTTCATCGGGCTTTGAACTTCAATCGGTAACCGCTGGTGTTGAATGGGATTCAGGAACAGCAGTCGGGACAATTGACACTTCTGTTAAAAGAAGCGGCGCGGCTTCTTTGCTTTTTAATCTTACTAGCGCAGGGAATGGTCGTGTCGCACACAAAGTTGTTAGTGCTGTTACGGGAAACAAATTACTTGCAAGATTTGCCGTAAGAATTGCAACTGCTCCTGCCGCTAATACCGATATTGCCTCTTGGTTTGACAATGATACTGATTGGTCTGCTTTCATCAGACTTAATACAGACAGGACTTTATCTTTAGTCAATTACAACGGAACTGTAATTGGTACTTCTTCGGCTTTAGAATTAGACGCTTGGTACATAGTTGAATTTGCTCACCAAAACGGAGCAACTGATCTTCTTGAAGCCAGACTTGCTCCCGATGACGGAACAACACCTTCAGTTTTTGCCACTACTTCAACTAATCCGGGCATCAATGTTGATACTTTTATAATAGGTATTTCTTGGATTGCGGCAAATACCACAGGCAAACTTTACTTTGACGATGTAGCAGTCAACGACACTTCTGGAGCGGCTCAAACGAGTTATCCAAGCGTTGGTTCAATTGTCCATATGCAACCTGACTCGGCAGGGGATTTTAACGAAACGTCAGGTGACTATACGAGCGTTGATGAGGTAACTCCCGATAATGCGACTACAATTGCGGTTTTTGATGTTAATAACGATAGGCTTGATGTAAATTGTGAAACTTCTGCCAATGCAGGAATTGGGGCCGCCGATACTATTACTTTGGTTCAAGTTGGTTATCGGGCGGCAGGAGTAAATGCTAATGCTAGGTCGGGGAAGTTAAGAATAAAATCTCAGGCAAGCGGAACGATGCTTGAGAGTGCGACTACAGCAGTTTCATCGTCAGCCTATCAAACCAACGCCCCCACGCCATTCGTTTATAAATTAACCTCTTATACCGACCCACAAGCAGGTGGGGCTTGGACACCTACTCTTTTGAACTCAATGCAAATTGGTTTTCAGGCAATTGATGCCGCTCCTGACATAAATCTTTCTACTTTATGGGCATTGGTTGAGTATGTACCAACACTATCAGTAGAGACTAATTCCGAAAGAAACGCTAAGATAACTGGAAAAACAACTGCAAATTCAGAGCGTTCGTCAAAATTAACTGGAAAAGCTACCTCAAATGCTGAACGGGCGGCTAAACTCACAGGGGTAGCCACGACAAGCTCTGAAAGAGCAGGGAGGCTAACTGGTTCAGTTGGTGTTGAAGTTAATTCAGAGCGTTCCTCAAAAACTATTGGTACAGCAACCTCAAACGCAGAAAGAGCCGCAAGGCTTACAGGGGTCGAGGGTTCTAATTCCGAACGAAGCGCAAAAATTCTTGGAACAGCCACTACAGAATCTGAACGCCCTGCAAAAATTACTGGTTCGCAAACCACAAACAGCGAAAGGGCAGGAAAATTAACTGGTAAGACGACTGCTAATTCTGAACGCCTAGCGAAGATTACAGGGGAACTAACCTCAAGTTCCGAGAGAAGCCCTAAGATTTATGGCGGTTACGAGTTTTCAGTTAACGACCATTTTGACGATACGGCTAACAAAGACGCAGGAGCAACAACAGCAAAATGGGAAGGAGACGGGGAGATAACCCTGCAATAAAATGGCAGTAACAGATTGGAAGTTTCCTACAAGTACATTTTCTAATTCAGGCGTAGTTAACCCAGACAATGCTTGGGCTTCAGACGATGCTCACGCAAACCTTGATACAGTAACCGATCAGGTGATTTATGGCAATTTCGGAGACTTTGGACTCCCTGCAGGGGCAGTTATTCAGGGAATTGAAGTTGAAGTTGAAGGAAAAATTACAGGAGAAGGAATCAACCACTCTGCTGATGTCTATGTGAGAATCGGCGGCGTTCTTTATTCAGGAACAAACGGAACATGGGATCCAGATACAACTACAGACGATGTCCAAACTCTAGGAGGGGCAACTAACCTTTGGGGTGCTAGTAGTGCCGCTGTCTCTGATTTCGCAGACGGTACTTTTAGGGTTCGTTTCACAATGACCGCCCTAAGCGTAACCTCGCTGGATTTAGACGCCTTTAAAGTAAGAGTTTACTATACCGAACCAGTAGATACTAACTCCGAACGCCCTGCCAAAATAACTGGCAAGTCAACTTTAAACTCACAACGAAGCGCAAGAATGACAGGAGGATACTCGCAACAGGTTGCGGTTTCAATTGCTCTTGCAACTCCTGATGGTCCAATTACTGATGCTATTCTTTGGGCAAGAGAAGACAAACCCTCTGATACAGACATCACTTATTACTTATCAGCAGACGGAGGCAGTAATTGGGAAGAAGTTACGCTTGATACTCCTCA
>C687J35021_10000109_pt1 | contig 59442 bp, 79 predicted proteins | sample RifCSPhighO2_12_FD_35021 | JGI IMG/M metagenome (IMG submission 35021) | reverse complement strand
TAAGCCCTTCTATTTCAGTAAGCCTTAGTCCAAGTATTAGTCCATCTATAAGTCTGTCTGTAAGTCCAAGCGTCTCTCCAAGCGAAAGTATTTCTCCAAGCATAAGTCCAAGTATTAGTCCATCTATAAGTCTGTCTGCAAGTCCAAGCGTTTCACCATCTGAGAGTATTTCTCCAAGCATAAGTCCAAGTATTAGTCCATCTATAAGTCTGTCAATTTCACCTTCTCCTAGTCCAGGTTGGACAGACTATACAAGGGGCAATGACGTTGCTTTACCAGAAAATGATAACAATTTAGAAACAACATATACAGCTCAAGATCTTATTGACGTTGGTTCTAACGATAATGTAAGAGTTGCACAGACTGCAACTGGAGAATATGCTATTCATCAATTTAAAGATTTTGCTGGAAGTTCAAACACCGTGACCGTGGAATGCGAATTACAAACTAATCTTAATCCCGCTCAATCAACCGTCTTCTTACAAATTTATAATCGTAACACTACAACGTGGGACATAATAGATAGTGATAATACATCGGCTATCAATACGGATTTTACTTTAACGGCAATTGTGGCGGATTTAACAAATTATAAGAATGCAAGCAATGTTATAAGTTGTAGAGTTTATCAATTATCAATTTAATATGGAAGTAACAATTCAATCGTCAACACAAACAACTTGGAGCAGTGGGGATGGCACAATTAATGTTCCAACTGGAACAGTAAATGGAGATTTACTTCTTCTTTTTGTTGGCGGAGATATGGCAGCAGGCGAAGACCATACTTATGCTATCACAGGATTTACAGAACTTCTTGTTGATACTCGTTCCCACGCCTCAAATGCAGGGGTAGATCATCAAGTTTTCTATAGAATTGCTTCATCTGAGCCCGCAAATTATACAATAGATATTGATTCAGATAATCTAACGGGTGCTGTAATGCTTAGAATTGATGGATTTCAAAACGGTGACCCATTCGATATTTCCTCAATTACGCCTTTTGACGATTCTACAGAAGCTAAAATTCCAAGTATTACAACAAGTGTTAATAATTGTCTTATTATAGGTGGAGTCAACTGGGATCAATCAAAAACTATAACTTCTCTTCCCTCTGGGTGGAGTCAACAAGAACATGTTGACGTATCAGGACTTGATCTTAATGTCATTTATAAAACACTAGCATTGGCTGGGGGCACTGGAATAGCTCAATATGATTTATCTGCGGCCGCTCCTTATGTTTCATCTGTAATTGCAATACAACCACCTCCAACATCATTTTCGCCCTCAATTTCTCCTAGTATAAGTTTCTCTATTTCTCCATCGGTAAGTCCTAGCGTGAGTTTATCTCCATCTTTAAGTCCTTCGCTATCTCTTTCAATTAGTTCTTCTGTTTCTCCAAGCGAAAGTATTTCTCCAAGCATAAGTCCAAGTATTAGTCCATCTATAAGTCTGTCTGCAAGTCCAAGCGTCTCTCCAAGCGAAAGTATTTCTCCAAGCCTTAGTCCGTCAGTCTCAGTTAGTCTTAGTTCGTCAATCAGTCCTTCAATCTCCGTTTCTCTTAGTCCGTCTATTAGTCCTTCAGTTTCAGTCTCTATTAGTCCATCAGTTAGCCCGTCAATATCTCCAAGCGCCCCCACTGAAGCAATTTTACAAGTTGATCTTTGGCAAGTAGTTTTTGGAGGAAGTGTTTCTCCTTCAATTTCACCATCTATCTCTCCTTCTATTTCAGTAAGCCTTAGTCCAAGTATTAGTCCAAGTATTAGTCTATCTGCAAGTCCAAGCGTTTCACCATCTGAGAGTATTTCTCCAAGCCTTAGTCCAAGTATTAGTCCATCTATAAGTCTGTCTGCAAGTCCAAGCGTTAGTCCATCAGAATCAATTTCACCAAGTGTTTCTCCTTCAATATCAGTTAGTCTTTCTCCATCAATCTCACCATCATTAAGTCCAAGTCTAAGTCCTTCAGTTAGTATTTCTTTAAGTCCAAGCGTTTCAGTATCTATTTCGCCTTCAATTTCACCAAGTATTAGTCTTTCAGCTTCACCATCTATATCAGTATCGGTAAGTCCTAGTGTATCTTCTTCACTTTCTCCAAGCTTTAGTCCATCGGTTTCATTGAGTATTAGTCTTTCCGTATCGCCTAGTGAAAGTATTAGTCCGTCTATTTCTCCTAGCATCTCTCCATCTGCTAGTATCAGTCCATCTCTTAGTCCAAGCATTAGTGCTTCAGTTAGTCCTAGCCCCTCCCCTCCCGCTGGATATGGAATAATATTTATTGTAAATAGGGGGCGACCAGCCCAGTGGGTAGCTGAAGCAACTTATTTAGAATTATAATCTTGACATTTGTAAGATTAGTAATATACGATTAGATTAATAAGTTATTTAGACGTATAACGTCAATTAACCGCCTATATTTTAAAAGGGCGGTTTTTTTATTATTTAAAGGAGGGACCAATTCATAAGAAATTCTGTTCAAACTATTATGGAGCGCGTATCGGGCTCCGTCAATCAAGAAATTTTAATGCCAACTTTCGGAAGTTCAGAATATGACCTTTGGCTATCATTTATTAATCGTGGCCTTCAAGAATGGGCTGAGTCACACGATTGGGAAACATTAAAAAAATATTATTATCCAATTATTACGGGTGTATCCCAAGCCAGTATCTCTGTGCCTCTTGATTATAGAAAGTTAGCCGCCCCAATTAGAGTGCAAAATGCAGGAGATTCCGAAGGCGGAACCCCTTATCCAGATATTCTTGAAAATCAAAAAGGAATGTATTTGGAAACTGATGAATATGTTTATGAAGTAGGAAATTATTCCGACGGTTACCATATTGTCTTTCATCCTGGAACGTTGGCTTCGGGCGCTTCTGTTGAAATTCAATATTATTGTATGCCTACTTCTCTTGCTACTCCCGCCGAAATTCCGTTAATTGAAGATTCTCAATTTCTTATTGATCGAACAATTGCTTATATTTTTGAAGCCCGTTCTGATCCAAGATTCCAGTCGATGGAATCTAAGGCAAGAGATAGATTAATGTTAATGGTAGAAAATTCTAATCTAAGTCGTTTTAACTCATACGATAACCCCGCACCCGTAATTTCGACTTTGAGGAAACAGGGTTTCCGTATCGGAAAAAGTTGAGTATTTAATATGTTATTAAAGAATAATTGTTTATGGTGTAAAAAAAATTTTCAACGTAATTTATCACCATCAAACATTGAAAGAGGAAAGGGAAAATATTGTTCGCAAAAATGTTCATTAAAAGGATGGAAAAAAAAGTTTAAGGAAGGGAAAATTATGCCTTATTGGGCGGGATTAAGAAAAGGTTGGGGATTAATGAAAGATAAACATTATCCTAAAAACCACCCAATACGAAAAGCAGTCGCAGACAGTTTAAGAGGTAAAAAAGGTCCTCTTGCTAGAAATTGGAAAGGGGGGATATATGAAACTTATAATGATATTCGTCGTAGCCCACTTCATAAAGAATGGAGTAGGAAAATTTTAAAAAGAGACAACTACGAATGTCAATTATGTGGAACGAAAAAAAATCCTTTCCATGCCAATCATATTAAAAAATTTATAGATTATCCTAATTTGAGATTAGATATTAATAATGGAATTACTTTATGTGAATATTGTCATATAAAAATAGTAACCAATCATGAAAAGGAATGGGGAAGTTATTTTAATTTTAATTTAGAAGTTAGAGAATTACAAAATGTCACCTATTTCAGCGCTTAAAATACCAACCTTCAAGCCTCCTCGTGATGTTGTAGTTAATTGGAATACTTGGAGGAAGGGTCTCAATACGCTTCTTCGTGAAAATGAATTAGATTCGACCGAATTGGTTGTGGCCGATAATCTTTTATTAGTGGGTTCGGGAGTACCAACTAAACGTTGGGGTAGTGCTAATTTTTTCCTTTCCGCCCCAACGGGTACGGGTAATTTTCTTATACGCATAAAAGATAAAGACGAAAACCAACAGGTAGTTGCGATGACGGATTGGGGAATTTTAACAAAAAAATCAGGAGCTTCTTATACGGTTGTCACGGGAGCTTCTTGGCCGTCGGGCGAACGACCTGAGGGGGCTCAACTTGGAGATAATCTTTATATTGTAAGTCAAAATAGGGAACTCGTGAGATATGATTTTACAAACTTAGTTAATTTTGCCACCCTTTCAATTCCTACGGGTGTACTGGCAACAAATCTTTCTGGTGCGTCAGGTTCAACTGAATGGAGTTGGAGAATAACCGCTGTCGGAAAAACTGGAGGAGAAACAACCGCTTCAACCCCGCCTGTTTCTTTGGCTTCAATGCCTCAAGATTTAAGATCAACTCTTGTTCAAGTTTCTTGGACAAAGGTTTCTGCCGCTTCGGGAGACATTGTTGGTTATAATATTTATAGGGGTACTCCAGGAAGTGAAAGATGGGTGGGAGGGACGGATGTGCTGGCAACTTCATGGTTAGACTATGGCGCACCCACAAATGATCCTTTTAGAGTTGTTCCAACTGCCGATACGACAGGCGGACCCAAAGCCAAATACATTATCAGATTCCAGGATCGTCTTATTTTAGCTGGGGTTGAAAATCACCCAACTCGAATTATGATTTCAGGTCGTTATCCAGATCAAGAAAGATTTGATTGGTATGCGGGTGGGGGATTTATTGAAATTGAACCAGATTCGGGTCAACATATTACGGGGCTTGGAATTTTCCAAGAAAAATTGGTTGGTTTTAAAGAAAATTCTGTTTGGCAAGTGACTTTAAATCAAGTACAATTTGGACAATATTTAATTTTAAATCCACAATATAAACTGCTTACCGCTTCCCAAGGTTGTTCTTCTCACCGCTCTATCGTACCAGTTGAAAATGATTTAATGTTCTCCAATAGAAAGGGAATTTATATCTTACGTTATGAACCCCAACTCCTTACTGTTTTAAATGCAAATGAAATTTCAGCCAAAATAAGACCGTTTTTTGAAGGATTGAGTAATGCTGATCTGACTAATTCGGCAGGTGTATATATTGATAAAAAATATATCCTTTCTTTTCCAAATTCTAAAAAAACAATAGAGTTTGACCGTGAAAGACTATCTTTTATGGGTCCGTGGAAAACCCCATTCGGAATACAACAATGGCATAGATATGTAGATACGGACGGAATAGAAAGGTGGGTGGCGGCGGATGCAGATGATAATTATATTAGTGAATTTTCTAAAGGATATATAGACGATAAGGGAACTACTATTAATACAACCTTAAAAACAAAAAAAGAAGACATGGGTGATTGGACTATCTTTAAAACCATCAATGAGATTTTTATGAATTTGCGCTATATAAGTGGAACGATTAATATTAATATCTACATTGAAGATCGGGATGGTAATCTTATCAATGCCAAAACAATTTCTATTACGGGAACAACTACAACTGGAACTTCAGGAATAGGAACAGATCAAGTTGGAACGGCACAGTTAGGATTAACAAATAACATTCCAACTTCTGCTCTCTTAGAGGTGATGAAAAAAACATTTATCTATAAGACAGCACGTTTATTTCAGATAGAAATTCGTACAAACAATAGACCAGATAATTATGAACTACTTGGATTTAAGACAATAGCCGTACCGCAAGGAAGAGGGAACGCACCAAGTGCTTGGACAATCTAAACTACTATATTAGTATAAATTATTTATACATTTTATTATGTCCATAACTATCTGTTTTTCGGTGACAAAAATTACGGAGATTTAACCCTTGACAAAATTGTTTTTAGTAGAATAAAATCTATATATAAGTTAAATAACCGAATAACGGTATTAACCGCCTATATTTTAAAAGGGCGGTTTTTTATTAAAGGAGGAAAATACTTTGACCGCTAAATTATGGAATGTTGGAACGAATAATGCCGTTCAAACTACTCTCAATGGAAACATTGACGATGTTGATACTTCAATTATTTTAGCATCTGCTACTGGATTACAGGCTCCTGGAGTGGTGGTAATTGATAGAATTGACGCTAATGAAGTTGAAACCCCAACGCTTAGAGAATATGTTAGTTTTACTGGAATTAGCACTAACACATTAACAGGTTGTGATCGTAGTGGGCTAGGGGGTTCTACCGCTCAATCTCATAATTCAGGTGCTACTGTGGAAGAAGTTTTTTCGGCAACCCAATGGAATGATTTGATTGATTTTCTTGAAGTGGCGCATGACGCGAATGGGAACATTGACGCTCTTACTATTACCGACGCCGCTTTAACAACACCTCAAATTACGACATCCATCAATGATTCTGGAGGAAATGAAATAATAAAAACACCCGCAACGGCTTCAGCGGTTAATGAAATTACTATAACCAACGCGGCAACCAATAATAGTCCTGATATTTCCGCAACGGGGGGAGACAGCAATATCAATTTAGATTTAACTCCAAAGGGTACAGGATTTGTTCTTCAGGGAAGAGTTCCCGTTGCCTGTGTTTATAATAATGCCAATGTTTCAATTAACAACAATTCAGATACGGCTTTAACATGGAATGCTGAAGTTTTTGATAATAATAGTATTCATTCAACATCTTCCAATACGGACAGACTTACTATTACAGATGCGGGTCTCTATTTGGTTTCATTTAAAATAATGTGGGTCGCCAATGGTACGGGCAGGAGGGTTGCTTATATTACTCAAAATGGCACTGGGGTTGTGGGAACATCCGTTGAGCAAATTTCTGATGATACGGACACAACGACTTGTAGCGGGGCGTTTTTAGTGGACTGCGCGGCTAATGATATTATTAGAATAGTTGTTTACCAAAATTCGGGCATAGCGTTAAATACATTAGGGGGAAGTACTCATGAGTGTTCTTCAACATCAATAGTAAGGGTGGGGGGAAGAGTATAATTATTTGAATAATTTTACTCTTGACAAAAAGCTAAATAGTAGAATATACTCATTAATATAAGTTAAATAACCGAATAACGGTATTAACCGCCAATAAGCGATTAGCAGAAAGGGCGGTTTTTTAATATATGCAGGATAATATTTTAGGAGAACAATTCAATCAAAATCCGTTTGCTAATATATTGGCTCAAATTCAATCCCAAAATCAACCGTCGGGTGGGGCCGTCGGCGGTGTACCAAGCGAACCATCTGGGGGAATGCACCAAATGCCAAACGGTCAAATGATGCCCAATAGCCAAATGCCAGGAACGATGGGGGGGCAAGGTAAATCACCGCCTAACCAACTTCGTTCTGGGGAGGATACGAGTAGTAGCCCGATGCTTCTTGGAGCGGTTCAGNCTTTNCAAAAATATATTACTCAAGAAGANAATAGTGATAACATTATGATTGCCCGTTCCGTGATTGCACTTTTAACTAAACTTATAGCTAAAGATCAGGAAGAACAAACAGCAAAAATTCCACAAGATCAAGAACAATTACAAGCAATGGCTCCTCCACAAACCGTAGGAGGTCCAATGGGATAATGGAAACTTAATCACGTTAAGAGCAGTTAATATTAATAATTAACTGATAACATAGAATTATTATTAGCTAAGTTAGCTAAGGTAGAATATTTAAAAGCTTTTTCCTCTTGACAAAGATAAGAGTAGTGAAATAAAATAGTTATATTAAGTTATTTTAGGTAAACAATACCGATTAACCGCCTGTATTTTAAAAGGGCGGTTTTTTTTATAGGTTGGGGGTTGAATTAATAGTAATTGCTCCAGACTTAACGGCTTTTAAAAAGTCGGAATAATCTAGAGTATCACAATTAGTATTTATAGGTTGAGTAAATTTAACTCTAACAAGAAGAAGAATAGTTATCATTAAAAATAGAATAGTTAAAATTTTCATATTATATATTATATCATAATTAATATTTTAAATCAATAACATGGCATTAACTTTTGCAGATTTTGCAAATCCAGGACTAACTTGGCAAACACCAGAAGGAGCTAAAAAGATAGGTTTATTAGCCTCCAAACAAACGGGTAATCCTTATATTTATACTCCAAGAATAGGTGGAACGGTTGTACAACCTGCGATTGGTCAGGTAGAAGGCGCTGCAACTAGAAAAAGTGGGGGGGGCGGACAACAAGGCTATACTAACGATCAAGCAATCACTGAAGGGTTAGATGTTAATAAACTTAGACAACAAGGACTTTTAATTGAAGGTGGGGGGGGCGGACAAGATTTTAATCAACAGATTAGTGATATTTATGCTTCAGGTCTTCAAGTTTTAAGTGAACAAGAAGCTCAGGTTAGAGCAGATTATCCTGAAGAACAAACTCTTTTAGAATCTCAAGTCGAAAATGAAGCCAAAAAATATACAGGAGAACAAGAGCAACTATTGGGAGATGTTGGGGTACAAGAAGATAAATATACTAATGTTATAAGAACTGCTTTAGAGGATGCGTTGAGAGCTTTTAATGCTCTTCAACAACAAGCAAAATCTAGATTTGGTTTTGGCTCTTCAACGGGTCAGGCCGTTGGTGAACTTGCAAGTCAGGAGTTTTTCCGCCAACAGGGTCAAATTGGCCAAAAACAAGCGGAGGGGACTCAAGAATTTATAAGAGAAAAGGGAAGAATTAAAACATATGTTCGACAAAAACTTGATGATTTGGAAGTATACAAAAAAGATATATTATTCAAACTTAAACAACAATTTCAAGAGAAAATAAACGAAATAGGTATGAGAAAAGGAGATATTGAAGCAAACAAAGCAAACGATAAAAGGAATGTATTACAAGATGTAATTAACCAAGCCCGATCCATAGCAGATCAGGATAAACAGTTTAGACAACAGTTGGGATTAGCGGCAATTTCACAGATGCAGGAGATTTCGGGTCGTGTGTTCACCCCTAAAGAAATAGTCGCGCATATGGCAGATTTTGGAATTAATTTAGGACCTGGCGCGACCACAACGTCAATTAGTCCTTTCCAATATAATCCAAATTTAAGAAATCAAGATGACCTAAGGGCAGCGGGATTAGTTAATCTCTAATAAAATAAAAAATGAAAAATGGCAATAAAATCAAAGAAAAAAACAGTTTTAGAAAATTCTCTTCAGAAGGTTGGGAAGACCACTTCTAATATTTATGGTGGAATAAAACAGCAAACTTCCAACACCTTCGGTAATTTTTACAGTCGCTTCAAACAAGATTATCGGAATTATGTACAACAACAACAAAAACAAGATATTATTCAACGTCAAAAAATAGGTGAATTTGCTGAAGGAGTAAAAGCTTTTCTTAATACTACAAAAACTAATATAACGCGGGATTTTACTACCGCCAAACCCCTAACAGAACGGGACAGAATAACACAAATGCTTAATGTTCCCCGACTCTATCAGACTGCTAAAGTATCATTAGCTAAACAGAAAATTAAAACTCCCAATCAATTCATAACAAAATTAATGAAGAATATTCCTGAGAATTTTGCTCAATATTCTACTAATGTTTCACGGAAAGCATATGGGACAGATCTTCCAGGTAGGGTTGTCGGTAGTTATGGAAAAGCACTTTTAAAGGGGCCCTCTACTTTTTTCAAAAACAATTCAACGTATGAAAAAATTGGGGATATTGCCTCAACCGTCGGTGCTGTAGCTTTTCCTGGACAGGTGGCATCAATGACGGCATTTAACCCATTATTTGTATCTGGTGGGGCACTATTGGAAAAAAGATTGCCGACAAAAAAAGAGCTTCTTGATTCTCTTCCTGAAGGGGTTGAATTTGGTGCTAAAATGGCTCCTCTTTCTGCGGCTGCCGAATTTATTCTATCTCCCGCGCTAAAACTTATTGCTCCTAAGGAATTAGGAAATATTAATGCTTGGATTAGGGCTATGAAGAAAGCCCCAACCCGTGAAGCCTCTTTTGCGGTTGCAAAGGAAGCTGTAAATAGATTTGGCAGAAATTTGGTAGCTAAGGCAATTTCTGGAGGGACGGGTTTTGGAGTATATGAAGGTTTGGGACCAGCCAAAACGCCCGAGGAAAGAATTGCAAGAATTAAAGAAGGATTTATAACTGGTGTAGCGTTCTCAGTCGGATCGGAAATATTAGGAACTGGGTTAAGTTTTGCTTATCCAAGAGGAAAAGGAATTATTAAAGCTTCTTTTAAAGGTAAAAATCTACAATCAGGATTTCTTATTTTTCCAGGTTGGGAGAATTTAAACTCAAAAGATTATAAAGCAGAAGTGAAAAATAGACTTATTCAAGCTACGACTGAGGTAAAAAATATTAAAGGAACCGTAGGAATGATGAAAGAGGCTAGAAAACTTGTTAAAGAATTTAATAAAAACCCAGATAAGTTTATTGAAAAATACTCTCCGTATCCAAAACAAATAACAAGTACACAACCAATCACCGTAGTACAGGACGGAGTACCCACCCAACCTCAAAGATTACCCCCAATACAGGGAGAAGTAGGGGTAACTATCCCTCCAGCAGTAACAAGTGTAGGAATAACTTCATTTAGAGGACAACCAGTAAAAACAATTGCAGATAGTGATGTTTATTATGGAACAACCAGAGCTAAGGGATTCGAAAAATCATTAACAACTAAAGCTCAAGACTATGGATTGCAAATAAAGGTCGAAAAAAGCGCTGGAGTATGGGAGGGAAATTTGGAGCCGTCATACATTGTCAAAGCAAAAGGTAATATTAATGCTATTAGGGCTTATACAGCAGATCACGGAATGAAAGGAAATCAGGATGCTGCTGGTATATTTGTTCAAGACCAGAATGGAACAGGCTTTAAATATGAGCTATCACGTGTACAGAATCCTGACGTGGTAATTCAAAATTTAAAAAATAATGGTATATCAGGAGCCACATTTAATAAAAAAACAGGTGTCTTATCAATTTGGGATATGGATGGTAGTTTACAGAATAATGTGGTACAATTAAGTAAGGCAACAAATTCTTTATTAAAAGTTATAAAAGGAACCGTTGAGTTCCTCGAAAAAAAAGATTATGATAAAATCATCCAAGAATATCAAACCTCAACCAGTCTCCCAACCACAACAACAGAAGCAGGTGGAGGCGGAAATATTCTTTATCAACAGAAAACCAGAGCAGGAACAACCCAAGCAACCCAAATAGGTTTAACTACACCCTTTAAAATAACTCCAGAAGAAGAAGCCTTCAATCTCGCCAATCTTAATAAATGGCGGGGGTTTACCCCAAAAACCACTTCAGTTGAAACAGAACAAGTATTAAAACGCGGAAATAAAATCAGAATTCGTGAATTTGAAGCGATGAAGGAAGATTTTCAATCTCAAATTGACCATATTGACGGTATTCTTAAAAATTATGATCTATTCAAAGCTAAAACCGAAGGTGACATTCTCGCAACAGTAGAAAGAGAGCAAGTAAATATTCCTCTTCGAAATCTTCTTAATAAAATTCAATCCTTTGCTCAAGGAAAAGAAGGAAAAATACCTATTATTGAAGGTAAAACGAGATTTTTAACTAAAACTGCGTTAAAACAAGTTAGAAGTGATTTAACTAAAAGTCTTAAAGAAGTTAATAGCCAAATTAAAACTCTCAGTGCGGAAACCGTAACTAGAGAAAAAGCTCCAATTGTTCCAACTAATGAAGAGTTGGCAATGCAGCAATTAAGAAAAATGCGGGGAGAAACAATTGAACAACCGCCAACTCCAGTAGAAGAAACACCAACTATTCCAGACGTAAAGACTGCAAAAACAATTACAGGCAAACCAGCCGTTCCTCCTTCAATAACAACTATTCCTCAAGCTTCAAAAGAAACCCCAACCGTTGGACAACGGGAGCGCGGCCACGTAACAACAGTTAGAGAAAGATCAGATGTCCGTCCAGGTGTTAAAAAAGAAATAGCGGGTAATTATAATATGGAAACTGACGAGGGAAGAATCCGATATGGAGCAGACTATGTTGAAAAGAATTTTGAAACAGCTAAGGAGAGGGCGCTTTCTGCCGAACCCCTCTCAAATGAGCTCGCGGGGATACATTATGGTCTTAATAAAAAACTAACTCAATTAGCGGATACGGCAGAAACATCTGGTAACGTAAAAGAAGCTGCTCTCTACGATGACCAACTTGCCCAAATTGAAAATAATTTAGCAGAAAAGTTAACTCCAGGCGCTCAAGTTTTACAATTTATGCGTAATTGGGTTGATCGTTCTCCCCAATCAATACTTAGATGGGCAAGAAAAATATATTCTGAAGCTAATCAACTTGGAGCTTTAAGTCCAAGTCGATTATTAAAGAGGGTAACGGGCCAAACATATAAATTAGAGTTAACATCGAATATGGAAAAGAGAATTATAGCTGAAATGACACAAATTAACAGAATCAAAGACGAAGATCTTAAACTTGCAGTAATGCATAAATTAATGAGAGAAGTTGTAAAAGATATTCCTCCTTCAATTCTTGAATTAACGACTGCTTATCGTTACCAGAATATGTTGATTAATCCTTTAACCCAACTTAGAAACATTTATCACAACCTTAAGAATGCTGTTGTGCTTCGTCCTTTGAATTTGGCTGCATCGGGAGATTTAAAGGGTGCGGGAAATTATTATTATCATCTTGTAGGTGGAGTAAAAAGAGGAGCCGAACAGTGGTGGCAGGCGATGAAGGGAGAAAGCGGAAATGCAGGAAAATACATTGATACTCCATATGGACAACTAAAAACTCTTTCTCAAGCGGTGAGAAGAGAAAATATTCCAGGAGTTTTGAGGGTTGCAGGAAATATGTTGGAGGGTGCGGATTTATTCTTTACTGAACTTATTGCCAATTCCGAATATTATGTTCTTAAAAATAAAGGATTAAGTGATGCTAACGCTAAAAATCAGGCATATCTTACTGCTGCCCGTTATCTATACAGAAAAAAACTTGATCCAACTAATTCCAGCGGACAGGGAATGGTATTATCTGGGTTTGATAAAGCAACAGACGCGATACTTCAATTTAGGGGTAAAATGCCTTTTGGAAGTTGGTTTTTACCATTCGTTAGAGTTCCAATGGCGGTTGCGAAAGCTGGATTTGAATATAGTCCGCTTGGTTTGACTACAATTTATAAAGCTAATAACGGTCAGGAACAGGCGGGTAAGGCACTTTTAGGAACATTATTCTTATTAGCAGGTGCAGTAAAAGCTTCATCGGGCGAAACCACTTGGATGGCGCCAACCGATAAAAAAGAAAAACAGATTTTTTATGATTCGGGTCGCAAGCCATTCTCGGTAAGAGTTGACAATAATTCAATGTTAAGTTGGATGGCGAACCTACCTGGATCCTATAAGGATAAATATGATTATGCGTGGATACCGATGAACTATATGGGAGAACTTGGTTATTCTTTTGCACTTCCCACTGCTTTTAAATATTATTCTGACGAAACTAAAACAGCCCTTACCGATAGTGATCTTATAAAAATAGGTAAATCTTTGGGAGGATTTATTAACTATTGGACTGGACAAACTCCAATTGAGGGTCTTCAGGGATGGGTGGATATGGCACGCGGAGATCAAACCTATACAACAGGCAGACAATTAGGATTTACCGCAGGACAGGTTGTTCCACTTGAAGGATTCTTGTCTTTCGTTTCTAACATTGTCGACCCAATTTATCGAGAGAGTAAGACTTTTACCAGTGAATTTTTGAGAAGTATCCCAGGCTACAGTAAACAACTTCCACCGATTATGACGGGTTATGGGCAACCCGCTTCAAGAAATCTTAGCAATTTTATTGCGCCTTACGGAGTTGGTTATGGGACAGATGCTTTTGAACCAACTCTTCAATCCAGAAGACAGGAATTACAACAGAATGCTGTTTTAAATAAATTCAAGAAGGAAGTGGCCACTAGAGTAGAAACTGCCGTCAAACTGGGGACTGTCGTAGGTGGTAAAGAAGGGGTCGCGGCAACAAAGAAATTCTTAGAAGGGTTATATGAAACCTACGATACGGTTGACGATGAGCAAATTAGAGCAAAAATTCGCCAAACGATTGAAGAACGAGGATATGATTTTACGGAAGGTTATCAACAATACCTTAACAAAGATACTCAAATCAGTACCCAGGGTTTATCGAGTGAAGCAATTGATAAATTAGAACGGTCTAACGAGTTCAAATATATTAGAACGCTTTTTAAAAAAGATCAAAATAGTGGGTTGTATAGTAATTTAATAAGTGAGGCAATGAACAAGTATAACATTGCGCCTAAAGATTATTATTATGATGAAAAAACCGCACTTCCAGACGACGTTCAATACGATGAAATTATAAGCAGCATAGGGGACTTGGATTATGATTCAATGAGGAGAACTCTTATTTCTTATCGTAAAGTTTCTGAAGGGACACGAAAACCGCTTCTTACTGATACTTTAATAAATAAATTAAATAAAGAAGGTTATTTAACCGATAGTCTAGCTGATTATTTGAAGGCGGTTGATTGGAATAGTACAGATAAAACCTTTGAATACAATCCGCCAAAGTCAACCATTAAAAAATCAGCTTTTAAAATTAGTGTTCCTAAAAGAACAATTACAACGCCAAAATTTAAGTTATCCGAGCCTAAACAAATAACATTTAAACCTCTTCAGAAAAAAATAGTAGCTAAACCCCGCCTTCCAACTAGAACTACTTATCGAAGTGTAAGATTTAATACTCCTAGCTTTAGAATTCGTACACCAATTCAAACTTTGGGAGAATTAGGAGGAGCAAGATGAAAAGTACTATTTCTAATAAAATTTGGGATCAAATTATAAATATAGCTAATCAAGGTAAACAATTTGTCGAATCAATGCCTATAAAAGTAAAAACCGTTATTAATCCACGAACATTAGGAGGAGCATTACAAGAAGCAATCAATACTTTCAACCCTACCAGTCTTCTTCCTAATAAGCAATCTCGTATTCAAAAAGGAGCCTACCCAATTGCAAATAAAGCAGACGGAACGTTATTATTTTCAGATGGGTCGGTTAGAGATACAGAAAAATCTCTTCGCTATAAACAACAATTAAAAACATTAAGAGAAAATGTTATTAATCAATATGCTTTTACCCCTCAAGCCGCGGCTTATCTCAGAACCATTCCTTTGAGTGTTGGGTCGATTCCTGGGTCGGTAGGAACATATTATAATCGGGAATCCGCTGAACCGATCAATAGAAGTTATATGTCAGGTTATAGACCAAAATTAAAACCGTCAAGAATAGGCATTAATCCGCAAGTTTTAAGTTGGTCGGGTACGACCCCAGCTGAAGTTATGACACATGAAATGTTACACGCCTTAGATGCAAATATTAATGCGAATGCCGAAGCCTCTTATCTTCCTCGTGGTAAATACTCTGCCGATAGTTTTGGTTTTTATCCACAGACACAAAGTAAAGAATCTCAAAAAGTTAAGAAACAGATTGAAGAATTTTTAGCTCGTTATCCTCAATCTACAAAGAATCCCTATATGCAAGATGTTGAATCTTTTGCCCAATATGGGACGACGAGGGACGAGGCATTGCTTTCCCCCCAAGGAGGTTGGTATAATCGAATATTTACACCAATTAATAAAAATATTAATTTTTCACCAATTTATCCAACCAATAGATATTTTAATTCTGCTATGAATCAATTATTTTCGGGTCAACAAAAATTAAAAATTAAACACAAAAAATCATGAAAAAAAGTGCATTGGAACAGGCGTGGGAATGGGTACAAAAAATAGTAGGAGTAGAAAAACTTAAATCTCCTATTCCAATTACCCCCACCCCGTCTCCATGGAGAAGACAAACCACCACAGGAACAGAAGTTTATTGGGGCAAGCCAGAGAAAAACCCATTTATAACTCGTACTCCTACAGCCATTCCCTCCGTTTCTCCCACTTTAACGCCAACTTCCACCGCGACCATGAAAACTTCTCCTACTCCAATAACTACAAACAATTCTAATATATTGGATTTTTCTGAATATAAAATAAAAGCACCAGGTTTTGAAGGTAAAACTATTCCTCAACCTCCAAAAAACATAGCCAACGTAATATGGAAAATTTTTGGTCCGACAAATGAAGCTACTCCAGCGGCAGCCGTTGCTTGGGCTGAAAATGCTAAATATAATCCTACGGCTATAGGACAAAATTACAATAAACAGGGTAAGCCAACAACTAAAGATTACGGAATTTGGCAAGTAAATTCTGGGACTTTTGACGGATTAAGAACCGCTCCTTATTGGAAAGACAGAATGGCAACGTTGGGAATAAATGAAAATACTCCATATACGGTTTTACTTGACCCCAATATAAATGCGCAAGTGGCATTACTGGCACATCAAAGAGAAATTATGGGAGGTGGAATACCGTGGGGATGGTGGTACGGCTGGCAACCGCCGCCATTAGGAAAAGAAATTAATTTACAAGAAATGATTAATAAACTCAAAAAACAAAAGAAGAAAAAATAATTAGTCTTGACATCGTGATTTGTAGTCGGATATTATTAAATTAAGTTCAGAGAAGCTTTTTCTCAGGTGCGCACCGCCGTTATAAAGGCCGTTTTATTAAAAAATGGCCTTTTTTTATTGTGTCAAAAATATGAAAAAAAATGAAACATCTAAAGAATTTTTGGAAAGACTTATTGAACGCCATGCGTTGCAACTTATATTGTCGGGTGTTGGTCTACTTATTACTATATTTAATCTTTTCATTACTATTAAACTTTCTCCTCTTGTCCAAAATATAACTTCTCTTACGAGTAGGGTTGAGGCTATTGAAATAAGAAATACTAAAACTGACCCATTAGTTGAGAGATTTTTTAAAATTGAGGAAAAGGTGGCTGGAACAGAAGCAAGTGTAAAAAGAATTGAGGGAAAAGTCGACACTATTATAGAACAACACATACAACTTAGACAGGAGTTAACTCAATAAACTATGGCAAAATATATACTATCGGACATATTTGAGGGTAATTATCCAATTTCACAAAGATATGGAAATAACCCTAACTATTACAAACAGTTTGGTTTTGCAGGTCATGAGGGAGTGGATTGGGCTACCCCAACTGGAACTAAAGTTCTAGCTCCTTTTGACTATAAAATTGTAAGAGATACAGACGACCCAAAGAGTGGTGCTTACGGGACACATCTTGTTTGTTGGGACCCAGTTCAAAAGTGTGCGGTATGGTATGCCCATCTTTTAAAAAATAATGTTTCTATAAATCAAACAGGTAAGAGGGGAGACATTCTTGGTGAAACAGATAATACGGGAAATACTTCAGGCACCCACCTTCATGCCAACTTTGTTGAAACAGATATTCGGGGAAATAGGCTTAACACTAATAATGGCTATCAGGGATTCTTGAATATTCTAGATAGTAATTTAATTGAATGGAAACTTGGTGGTCTTATGCCTAACCCAACTATTCCTCCTTCAATGTTGCCTGCGGGATTTGAACATTATGCCGAAAACTGGAAAGAAATGGCAATACAAAAAGGGTTGGATATTAACGCTTCGATGTTTACTGAATATAGAAGAATTGATGAGATTATTGCTAATCGTTTAACCACTTCTGAAATAGAAATTAAAAGTAAGCAGGATGTTATAGACAATTTGAATCAGCAAATAAATGATAGGAATAACGATATAATTCAATTAAACGGACAAATTAGCACTCTTAGGGATCAAGTGCTAAATCTTAATACTCAAACAGATAGCTTATCAAAACAAGCTAAACAAGTACCTAAATTAAAAGAATTATTAGCGGAATTAGAAAAACAAAAAGAAAGATGGACAGAACAGGAAAAAACCTATAATAGAATAATCGGACAACTCAAAAAAGAAAACGAGGATTTAAAAAAGAACGTATTAAAAGCTTTATTCATTAGTATTTTAGAAAAATTTGACAAAATTTTAGGAAAGAGGTGACGAATTATGCCATATCAAAATTTAATCGGTTTTATTTTACCACCAGTTATTGATTTTGTTAATACACGAGTACAAAATGCAAAAGCACGTTATTGGGTTGCAATGGCAATTTCATTTACAATTGGTATTTTAGTAAACTTCGGTAAGTTAAATAATCCGCAAGAACTTTTAGGTAATGCAGCTATAGTTTTTGCCGCCGCTCAAACAACCTATTACACTTATTGGGCAAAATCGGGTATTCGCGAGGTCGTTCTAAAAAGAATTAAATAAAATTATTAGTTGCTCGGGGGTTAAGACATGATAGAAATAAGGTCTACCTTAGAAACTCTACGGGAGTGGTTAAAAAACCCCTCTTTTCCGACCTCGGGACGTATTTTTGATGGTACGTCTTTATATCGTGAAAAAGAGGAACAACAATTAAAACTTCTTTATCGTAAACAAATTTCTTCAACTCACGGCCTAATTCTTAAAGATCAAATAATCCAAAAACCTAAAAGGAAAAAAGAGGTTAAAAAAGATATTAGGCTTTCTAATATTTGGAATTTAGTATTTAAAAATTATCAACTAAAGAAAAAAACAGTATCCATATAATGGAATATGATATTACACCAGAACAAATAAAAATAGGAGTTGAAGCTTTTGCCTGGATTATTCCAATTGCCTTTGGAATGGCTTTTTCTCAAAGGCAAAGGGATTGGTTTATACAAGTCTATAAAGGTAAATGTCAGGGTAGAAATATTGGAATGAAGCACAAGTGTGGTAGTGACCTACAGATTCATCATATTACCCCGCAAATGTGGGCGTACTCTCAGGGAATGGCAGAGGAAGAAGTTGATTCGGAAACCAATGGTATCCCTCTTTGTGCCGACGCCCATGTTGGCAAAAGAGGAACCGAAGATTGTTTACATCCCGATCAAGTATATGCTTTAACCGATTATATCTACAACCATAATGAATTTGCTTTTGGACAATTACAAGATAGAAGACAAATGATGACTTATTCGGGGGTTCCTTATTGGAATACCAGATGGCAAAGCAACCTTGAAAGATTAGCTCAAAATACTATTACTCGTTGGAAAACTCAGGGAGGTAGTGAGTTTCCGAGTCATACCCATAGAAAATAATATGGAAAAACTAATTTTAAAGCCTCCTCCCGTGGGAAGAATAAATTTGAATGAAGCACAAGTAATTCAAAGACTTTTTGAGTCTGAAATTACAGCCCCAGAAGATAGAACTCCCGCTGGGCGGGTATCTAGATTTATGGAGGAGGCGCAAGAATTAGGAGAACTCCTTCAGGATAAAACCCCGCAAGAATTTGATACTTTTTGCGAGACCGACTGGAAGTTTTCAAGGGCTGTCGCTGGTGAAACTATTGATACTATTATTATTGCGCTCGGAATTTTAGATTCTTTGGGATTTGATGCTCAGAACCTTTTTAATGAAAAAATAAATATTAATTTTCAAAAATATAACTTTACCAGAATGAGAGAACTTCGGGCGAGTGGATTAAGTCATATGGAGGCACAACAACAAGCAAAGAAAGAATGGGTGAAAAAATATCCTAAAAATGGCTATGGAGATCATGAATATTCCTCTTGACAAGATATTTGGAATAACTATAATGAGGTATGGACTCTCAAGATTTAATTAAAAAAATTGAGGGTATGAAAAACCTCGGCGGACACCCGCGCTTCTACGAACTTCTATTTCAAATTGCAGAACTTCATGCTAATAAGAATCATGATTACGCAAAAGATGCTGACCCTTTATCTAATCTAAAAGAATGTGAAAGATTCGGTGTACCTGCATGGAAAGGTGCGTTAGTTAGGATAACAGATAAATTTGCAAGAATAACTCAATTAGCGAGTGGGAAAAAAGCCTTAGTTAAAGATGAAAAGATGGTGGATACACTTTCCGATATGTCAGTTTATTGTTTGCTTACTATAATTTTAATAGAAGAGATGGAAAAAAAATAATATACTTGACATTATAGATTTAGTTCTATACTCTTATAGTATGAAATCACAAATTTGTACTAAATGTCAACGAGAACAACCATCTATTAACTTTCATAAAACTAAAACAAATAAACGTGGTACTGTAAGTTGTTGTAAAAAATGTGTAGCGACTAAAAGTCACTTCTACTACATTCATAATAAAAATATAATTAACTCTAAAAATCGTATTTGGAGAGAGATAAATAAAGAATCTGAACAGATTAGAAAACGTCATTATTATCAGAAGAATAAAAAAGAGATTAACCAAAAGATATGGTCTTATACTAAAGCTCTTCGTCAAAAGAAAATATTAAATAAAGAATGTTTATATTGCCCTCAAATTGCCACTCACGGACAAGTATGTAAAAATCATAAAATATTAACGACTAATCAGGGAAAAAGATATAGATTTTTGTTAAAAAAAGAAGTATTTAATCATTACGGAAATAGATGTGTTTGTTGTGGAGAAACTCATACAGAATTTTTAACTATAGACCATATTAATGGCGGAGGAAACAAACACAGGAAAGAACTTTTTGGTAAAGACACTAAAGGTGGAACATATATGTATGCTTGGTTAAAAAAAAATAATTTTCCACAAGGTTATCAATTGTTGTGTATGAATTGCAATTTTGCAAAAGGTCATTTTAGTGGTTGTCCACACAAAATAAGCGCTTAGCGACCATTTTTAGGTTTGTATTTGAAGATATTTTGAAAAATTGGTAACTTTTTCTTTTTCTTATTAGGTTGTGCTTCTCCCCGTCTCCAATATACTCCATGATAATATATCCCGTCAGCAAGGGATAAATTGTGAAGATGATTTTGGTTGTTTACTGGTTTGGGGGTGGATTCTTTCATATACTATTGACAAAAATCTTTCTATCATATTATAATGTATCATATTATAGGAAGGGTGGAGTGGCCATCCAAGCTGGTTTGCTAAATCAGCGTACCTTTGGGTACCAAGCGTTCGAATCGCTTTCCTTCCGCCAAAGTCAAGTCCATGAAGAGTTTAGTTTCACGTTAGTCTTTGTAACATTTCCGTAAGGTTTATTGGTAGAAGCAGTTATACGGGCTTTTCAAAAACAGACTTGGAGCTTTGATTCTAACGTCCTGCGGGGCGCTTTGTGGGAGCTCGTCCTAATATTCACAAAGATAAGGACTAAGACCGTGACATAGGGAATTCGGTCGTTTAATCAGGGTTTGGGGAAAAAGTATCCCGCGAAGCTTGGGACTTCGAGACAAATGGGGCAGTACCATTAACCTTGACAGACATGAAAAAGATGATTGAGTGGGGCACGCCAAAATATATTCAAGAAGAAGTGATGTTGCGTAAACATCAATTTGAAGAACCAACCCGCTTACCATCAAAAAGAAAACGATATTGTATTAAAACAAAAGGTGAGCATATTTTTATAGAAAAGATTCCTCAATCTTCTGATTGGTGGCATAAACATTGGAAGAAGGGGAAATGGAAACAATATGCTTGTCTTTGTGGTAAAAAGAAAATAGAAACAAAAGGTTTTGATTGGTTTAGTTAAGCGAATGTAATTCAGCGGCTAGAATGCTTGTTTTCCAAACAAGTTATCGTGAGTTCGAATCTCATCATTCGCTCAGATTAAATTAGAAGGACATGCGGTGAGGTTGGGGAGATGGGGAACACCATCTTACACTACCCTGTTAGTCAGGGGAGAGATAATACTTTTCGAACTGGGACGTCCCTAGTTCGAGAAGAATTCCGCAAGGTATACGCTTAGAATTTGTTCTTATGGCGTGTGAAGTAGGCTAACTATCAGATTCCGATAACAAAACTCAATCATTTTAATCTCGTGAGGTGTCACGAAAACCACCAACAGGAAGTTTAAAGGATACTGGGTTCCAGGGCTCTTGAAAAGCTCAACCTTCGGGTTAGAGATGTTCGATTCATCTAACTTCCGCCAGACAACCGAACGAGATAGGCTCCTATGGATAGTCCGTCTCGCGTAGGGTATACACCTAGAATAAAGGACGTTCGAAGATTTAGGAATGTCTGAATGGCCCGTTAGACAAGTAGTTTAAGTCATCTACCTGCAAAGTAGATATGCAGAGGTGCAAATCCTCTACTGGCCTCCATACTTCCTTGGTTTAGTGGGAAAACGCCTATCTGATAAGTAGGAGATGACTAGGTTCGATTCCTAGAGGAAGTACAAATAATTTATAAAAAGCACTTGACTTTATAGGAGCAATGTTAAGACAAGCGTGGAGTACGAACAAAATTTTTAAAGAAATAGAAAAATGTGAAGTAGTCTGTGCCAATTATCATTCTATTAGAACGGGTAAACGAAATAATAATTGGCGGAATATTGAGATGTCGCCAAGAGGTAAGGCGCTTATCTTATAAATAAGTTAACATAGGTTCGATTCCTATCATCTCAACAAAATGATACGTTTTGAGTCATTGAAAAAGACTACTAAGTTTAATATAATATAGACTATATGGTTACGGAGAAAAACGCCATAATCCCTACGGAAAATATCCTTCTACAGCTAACTCCTGAAATTATAAATGGACTCCAAACTTATGAAGATTTTCTTGCTTATTATATTCAATTAGATCAAGCTTCAACCGTTGTATCTTGGGTAAAAGCAGACCTTTTGCTTCATATGACTAATAAATTAGGATTAGGAGGGATACAAGCCCTAGCAAAAGATATTCGTCAACCGAGAAGTACCATAATTAATTATGTTCGAACAGCAAAAGCCTTCCCAACAGATCAAAGAGACGTAGGGGTTTCTTTTTCCCACCATTTTCAAGCCTCATTTGCTGATGAATATGATAATAAAACGGCAACCTTTTTAACAGATAGAAGATTTGGGTGGATACATAAGGCGGGAGATGAAAATCTTTCAACCAGAGAACTTCAAGACCAAATTCAAAGAATGAAACAAAAAGAAATATTAGGAGACCCGTTTAAAAAATGTAATCATTGTGGGAAAAATACGGGCGATGTGATAAAATGGGTGCTGTATTCTCCAGGAAATAAAAAACATATTTCACGTTTAGAATTACATGAAAATTGTTATCTTTTTATTTTAGATTTTATATATGGAAAAAAATGAAAAACATTACCATTAAAACAATTCCTCATAAAAAACAAAGATACAATACAACTGGAGATTGGAAAGATAATGGAAACAGTTGGTTAATTACCGTTTCACGAAACTATAATGAAAAATATGAGTTTTTAGTAGCCTTACATGAATTTATAGAATTAATGCTTTGTTATTTTAATGACATTTCAGAACAAGAGGCGACTAATTATGATTTACATAGTAATTCTGAAGATCCAGGATTTGAAAAAGATTGTCCCTATAGGTTTGCCCACCAGTTTGCTACAAAAATAGAAAAAATAGTAGCTAAAAAAATAAAAGTGAATTTTAAAAAATATGACAAAAGTATTTCTGAATAATATGAAAAAAATAGATCCTGAAAAAAATTGGGGTGAGATAACGAAACTACTAAAAAAAACCCTACGACCTGGTATAGAAAAACTAATTGCTTATTTAGAAAGCTGTGATTTTAAAACTTGTCCCGCCTCAACAAAATTTCATCTTTCCATAAATGGGGGGTTGGCAGAACATTCTCTTAATGTTTTAAAATTTGGTCGCGTGGTTAATAAAGAATTAAATCTAAAAGAATCAGATGAAAGTATTGTTATAACTACATTGTTACATGATTTATGCAAAGTTAATTATTATATTAAGGGAGAAGAATGGGATAAAGAATGGAAGGAAAAGACTAATAAATGGAGGAAAAAGTTTGTTTATAAAATAGATGACCAAGTACCATTGGGACATGGAGAAAAATCTACAATTTTAGCTATTCGTTACATCCCTTTAACAATCGCTGAAATGTTAGCTATTAGATGGCATATGGGGTTTTCTGAAGGCGGAACACATTTTTCTTATCCATCAGGTATTCCTTTTAGACAAAGTTTAGACAAATATCCTTTAGTTCAACTATTAATGATTGCGGATCAGATGGCCCAACTGCATGAAAAAAATAATTATCAAGAAAAATCTCCCTAATTTATTTTTATATTTTTCTTTAAATCCCATAAAAAAAGACAGAAGTTAGGATAGAAAAAACAAGCACTGGTTGAGGAAACCTCAAGAAGCATTATGTAGATTCATCTTCTGTCTTTTCATATATTATATCACATTAAACGACTCTTTTCAAGTTCAATTTCAACTCTTTCCTTATCTTTTGAAGTTTTATGTTTACTTACGTGCAGTTCTACCACCAAAGCATCATTTTTAATAATTGATTGTTTTTGTAAAACATCTAAAACTGGTTTAAGAAAGTTATCAATATCTCTTTTATAAAATGTATAAAGTTTAATGGTTGCGGAAACTGGTGTAGTAATGGTAGTCATTCCTTGTTTTTGAGAGTTTATTCTATATCCTGATTCTTGGAACCATGCTGTTCCTTCTTTAGTAATATAGGAGTGGGCAAAACCCCCGCGAGCCGTGTACCCATATAAATGATTGATACTCGGTGGTTTTGATAAGATAAATTTCATATAAGATCGTCATCAATGCTAGGAATTGGATAATTAAAACTTTTGTTTTCAATAGACCACCAACCCATTTTATGTTCTCTTAAGTAGACATGAGAACAAGATGATGAACAAAATCTCTTATTCCCAAATCTTTTTTTACTTTCGTGGGGTCGTTTTATAAGAATAGTATTACATTCAATACACTTTTTTACCATAGTAAATTAAGAAAAGAAAGAGTTTCTTAGCTGTCTCTGATACTCCATTATTTCCCATATATATTAAACTATCATACTACGTCGTTTAATACAAGAATATTTCTAAAGTATATTTGAAGCTAGTTTGAAGAAAATAGAAGCGTTTTAACCTATTGTTAATATAAATCTAAACATTGTATCTCCATATTCAAATTATTTATGGAGTGCATATTTCTTTTTAATTCTTTAAGGATTTTTCCCACAGTAATATATGAGAAATTTCTCATAATTCCCCCCCCATTTATTAAGAATAATTTTATTAGAATGGAATATCGTCTCCATTCTTATCTTTCTTAGTAGTAGTTTTCTTTTTTGCCGTTGTTGGTTCTTCACCAGTCTTAACAAAAACGTCATAACTATGAAAACTATTTCCTGTTTTTGGATTATTTATTTTGCCTAAATATACAAGTTTAATTTTATCTCCCTTTTGGGCAGTAATGAATTCCCTATCAATTTGAGTTGAACCCCAGACCGCTATTTTTTCTCCGTCTTCCCTTTTTAAAATATAGAGATTTTTATGATAGCGACCAACGTTCTCTTTCTTGGAAACATATACGCCAATCAATTCGTCATTAACCTGTGGTTTCCAACTATCTGTTAACTCCTGATCTATGTCTTCATTAAGTTTTTTCCAAATATCAACCATTATTATTTTCACCCCCATTCTTTTTTATTCCGAGAGCGGTTATACACCGCCCACAGTATCCTTGATTTTTATTTAATGTTTGTAATTGAAATATGATATTACATTTTTTACAGGGTTTGCTATTTTGAACCTTAAGTTCAGGATAATATTTTTTTTCCCACACTTTAATATCGTTAAATCCAGTAATGTAGGTGAAATAATTTGAGCGTTTTATTCTCCAATTAAACTCAAAAATCTGCTTATCTTCATTAAAAACAATGTAGGGCTCATGTGGTGGCTCCTTTTTACTTTTCCATATTCTAGTCATTTCTGCCACATCATTTATCCATAATCGTTCAAGTTCTTTATCATCTTTAAAAACAGGGGTTTCTTGAAGAGTGAGATCATCTTTTGATAGATAGAACAACCGACCCTCATTTTCTCTTCCTCTCTGTAAATATGTCCATAACTGTAATTTATGATGCGGATAACCTTTAAAAAAGTGAGTCTTTGAGTCCTGATTTCTAGGAGCCCAAAAAGCCATAGAGTTTACAGTTTTAATTTCAGTAATCAATTTTTTCAATCCATTAGGATACTTTTTTCTAAGAATTTGCATTAAGGTAAGGACTCTTACTCTCATCCATGGAGAAACACTTCTCCCCTTGATTCTTTTCATTGTTTGCCAATATTTAATCTTCCCCCCCACCTTTGGATCATGATGTCCCACGACAGGAAGTAATCCTTCTTTTTCAATTATTAATTCTTTCTGCGTACTTATCCACAATCCAAGTAATTTAAAAATTCTCTCAACAACATCTTTCTCAAATATATGTCCCGTATCAAACACTCGCAGAACCCGAGCAGTATAAGGATTGGTATATTTTTTACCTTTCATTTTTAAATATCTATCTAAAAAAGGAGAACCAATTTCAGAAGCTCTAATATAAGCGCGGGCGGCGGGTTTTCTTTCGGCAACAAGCAGATCATTCCAAACCCCAGAAACAGACCAATTATTTGCCAATTTACTAACCTTTTTCTTCTTCATATTTGTATTCTATATTATATCAACATATACTTTATTTGTCAAATGATTAGCTTTCATTTGGAGTGTGAGAAAGATGTGTTTAGAAGTTTTTTTTCTAACTCATCCAACTTCTGAGCAAACCACTTTTTAAACTTTGGTTTGAAATAATTAGAATTAAATTGATTTCTTTCATATGAATCATTCATTAGATAATAAATTTCATCGTAAGCCTTATCAATTTCTTCTAATATTTCAACTCTTGTCATTTTATTAATGAATGAATATACTTCCCCCCAGTAATTTCTAATTTTTTACCATGAAGAATAAATTCTTCGGCCACCAAACTGCCAAGCGCAGCCACACTTGAAACAAATGCGGCTGCCCCTGGAAGGGTGCAAATATCGAAGCCTGATGTCAAATCAGAGGGGGTTTTATAGTTTTCCGCCCATTCTATGGTAAAAGTATAATTATTAGAAAAACCGAGATGGAGTAGGGGGACAAAATCAAGATAATTTCTTTGTAATATTGCTCGTGCCTCACTATTATCAAAACAATCTATAATTAAATCCTGCCCAGGACGCCCCACTAAAAATTTTCTAATATCATTATTAAAAATTTCAATTTCTCTGTCATACCACTTATAAATATTAAATTGGAGCGCTTCAACTTTAGGGATTCCAATCTGGTCGCGAGTGTAAGCTTGAGTTCCTGCGGTTATATTTCTTTCTTCAACTTTGTCTTTATCCAATATGGTAATTTTATGTTCTCCCTTCAGGTCAGGAATAAGACTTCGAACTAAGTTACTGCCTAGCGCACCAATTCCTGCGACCAAGATTCGCATAGTTTATTTTGTTGTTTTAATAATATAAAAAATAATTTTTCCCATTTTTCTTCTTTCCAAGTTATAATTTTTAAATGACAAAATTTACAAAGAGTAATTCCATTATCCACACTAAATCTTAATTTTGGATAATCACTAAATTTTCTAATATGATTTGCGTGTATTTTTCCACCTTTTTTATTACACATCTGACAAGTATAATCATCCCTCTCAAAAACCCTTCTCCTCCATTCAATAAATTTTTTAGTTCCTCTTATTCTTAAATTTTCTGGGGTGATACCACCTTTCCAACTGGGATGATTTTTACCCGTTGTTATTCCTTCTTTAAATTCTGTGTTTGGACTAAAATGAATACCTTTTTTACCCTTATTCCAAGGTATATGTCCCTTTTTAAAATAAGTTGCTTTTACATTGGGGTTGGAATGAACTTTCTTTTTAATTTCCTTTCTATTCATTGGGTTATCCCTTCCTAAACCCCACCAATTTTTTTTACCTTTAAATAATCCCCTTCCCTTTTTTAATCCTTCTAGATTTAGTCTTTTTTTAAGTTTTTTAGTATATTTAATTCCCTTATTCCAGGGAATACTTCCTTTTTTTCTTCCCATAGCTCCATTATAAAGCTTTTTTTATATTGTGTCAAGTTTAAGATTTTCATATTGCTGATTTGGTTGCTTCCCAATTCATTAAAAAAGTAACAACACTTGAATAGGGGCACAACAAACCGTTGCCATTCATATCTTTAATATAAAAAGAAAATCCTAAAACATTTCTTTCATAAAAATTAGGATGTAAAAATTCTAAAGCATATTCTTTTCCATATATATAACCTAAACTATTTTTGCCTACAAATCTCATTCTGCTATAACCTAAAGTTTTCATAAATCCGTAAAATCTACAAATGGCAATCCAGTATTCGGATCTATAACTTCTCCAATATTAACTGCTGTTTTTGTTAAGGGAAATAAAGGAACTTTTCTCTTACTAAAATCTATTTCACTCTTTTTTTGTTGTCTAAATCCTTCCCTTGGAATAAGTTTTTCTATAATTTCATCTAAAGCATTTAATTTAATTTCCCTATCTTCAAAAGAAATTTCCCAATCTATTTCTGAAATAGTGCATCTTAAAGGATAAAAAATATCCAGCCGTGCCAACATCTCGGCTTTATGGTTGGAGACAATTGAAAGCATCCAGTTATCAATATGTGTTTCGTTATCAAAATCTTTTATAGTATCTTCATCCGTCCCGCTATAAAAAACGTTGAAGTCGGCATGGGAATGCCACCAGAGTTTCCATTTTGATAAATCCTCATTCTTTTGTATCGTCTCATCATAAAATTTTCCTAATTCTCTTCTATCAAGAACTGTTTCACCCGACGAAACATATTGTTTAAATATTTTGACATCTTCTATAGTAAATTCGTCGTCAACCCGACTTATTTTTCCCAATCCACTAATTTCGTATTGTGTTCCGTTGATGTAGGAACGGAATTTTTGGTAACCCTTGACTGGTAATATAATTTTCATATTTATCCTTCGTAAGGTGGTAAAATTCTGTTATTTATACTATTCAGACTGAGTGATTCTAACGTTTCCCTTGTTTGTCTTACTGTTTGTTCACGAATAGATGTTTCTCTCGCTTCGGTTGTTTGATGTGTGTGAGTCGATAATCTATTTGGCATTAAAAATTGAATTACTCCCGCGTGTCGTAATCGGTCTAAAAATCTTGGTTTAAAATCTCTTTCATTTGCAAAATAACGTAATACTCTTATTTGGTCATCTGGTTGGGGTGCGGTAGTTACTGTCATATTTTGTATCTGTCGTGAGTTTTCTATATGAAAAAAAACTGAAATTTGTCCACCTGACGCTCGTACCTCACAACGTGTTACCACTTCCCCGCTTCTTATTGGTTCTTCATTTAACAAACCCATAAAATAATAAGCGGCGCGCTCAGTCATCCCAAAATCCCTAAAAACCCTCATTACTTGATAATTATCTTCACTAATATTTCTTTCCCTTAATCGGCGCGCCATTTCTTCGTGCATATCTCTTGATTCACCATCATTATGAATTTCACGCCGATGTTCTACGGCTTCTTGTAAAACTCCCGCGGCTTGTGGGCTAACCGCAACATTTGTTGTCATTCCGACTTCATTTGTAAATCTCACATATTGCCCGTATTCTTGAGCAAATCTTTCGGTTGGGTTATCTAATGTCCACTCCAACGTACTACCCCCAACAACCACCCCTTTAACATTTTTTGATTTTTGTAGCTGGTCATATTTATAAAAGGAAAAATTTTCTGGTTGTTTGGTTGCTCCTTCAAAAAATTGCTCCCACCCCAGTGTTTTATCTCCGTTTTTTCCTAAAAATCCAGAAGACTCATTAGGACTTCTGATGTAATCAATTAAATCTAAAACTAATTCATATAAATCTTGGGTTTGAAATTCATTTGTTATATCGGGTCCAATATTTCCCCAACAAGGACTCGTATTATTAATGGTCGGGTTGTCGTAGCTTTGGTAACGCTGGGTTATATTTAATATTTGAACTCCTCCCCCACTTATTTCGGTCTTAGAAAAATCTATTCTAATTTGAAATCTACCTATTTCCCGCGGCTTGTCCCATGTTGTCTTTTGGACAAATAGTGGTTTAGTTGTAATAATTACTCTTTTATCAATGTCTGTCTCAAACTTTTCAATTTCAGGAGACTTTTTCAAAAGAGTAATAATTTTTCTATATTTTGAAACTAATTCAGACCGTTTGACCTGAGTTAAAGAATTATATTTTTGTTCAAGATTAACAACCTTATCTTCCATGACTCTCATCTTTTTTTTATTATCCTCGATTAGTTTTTTATTTGTCTGGAGAGTTAATTTTTCAAGACTTAATTTGGCTTTCAGATTTTCTGCTTTTTCCTGGGCAAAATCAGCAATTGCAATAGACACTCCAACCTTTTTCTTTTTAACTTTCTTTTCAGGTTTTACTCCATAAGACATTTGTTTTACTTCTCGCTGAAAAGGAGAAGGTGAAGCTAAACTTCCCAACGGAGCATTCATTACTTGCTGTTGGGCTAATTGTTGTAATCCTTCAGTGGAAATATAATTACTTACCATAGTATAATCAATAGCATTCTCAACAGTATATTTGTTATGGATATAGGTCCCGTCCGACGTATTATATACAGTAACACTACTATCTTCAGGGACCCCAATATTTCCATTAAACCATGCAGCCATGTTTATCTACCCCCTTGAATGTTTTTAGCTAAAACTACTCGGTCTCCATCTTCCAATTCGTAATATATGTCGTCCACCTCTTCACTATTAACCTGTATAACTTCAGATTCTTTTTTTACAAGTCCTGCGGCTTTTAAAGCATCGTCTACAGTTCTTCCACCGTTTAGAGCTATTTCAACTACTTTTCCTGGAGCTCGACAGACCTTAACGGTTATATCAGCATCTCCCTTTTTGTTCTTTTTTCCCATATCTTTTTCACCCCCCTTCTTCTTTTTTTTATTAAAAATGTTTAACAAATTCATAATATTTGAGTATTTGTAATATCAAAATTAATGTTTGCTTTTACAAATTCTTTTTTAGCATATTTTTTAATGAAACTTGCCATTAGACCACCGCAAAGGAAGGTGTTGTAAACTACAGAACGGGCGGTACAAGGAGTGTCGTCTACTGGCTTATCAGCAAATAAATTTTTCTGATAGGAGTTGATTGAATAAGCGTTTAGCGGACTTATAGTTATAATTCTTAAAAATTCCCCAGCCATTCTTCCGTCAAAGTAGACGTCAAATTTAAGAGGAATATCTGTTGAAATTTTCTTCCAGATTTTTCGGCGGGATTCCACTGAATCCACCCCACTAATAATTGCATTAAACTGTTTATCTGGAGTGTACCAATCCTGAAATTTTTGGGAGACTGGGATTATTTCTACTGAAGTGAGTTCTTTCACTATATCTTTTAAAGCATTAACTTTAAATTCCCCTTTGTATTTAAAAGTATAAATTTGAGAGGGAATATTGTGATCTTCTACTTTATCAAAATCAACAACCGTAATATTATGACATCCCATTTTAGCAAGAGCTAAAGTGGTCCAACTTCCTATTCCACCAGCTCCAATTATTAAGATTGGAAAGTCTAATTCATCTGGTTTTACTAAATCGAGTTGGCGAGAAAAAACCTTATTATCGTTCATATCTTATGATATATATATTATATCATAATTCACTAATTTTGTCAAACTTTTTGTAGCTCATTTCAATGGCTTTTTTTCTCCAAAATCCAATCGGTTCTACAAAATCATAAACGTGTTCTTTTTCAATACTGAACTTTCTTATTTTTCCTTTTTCCCAGAGTTCTTTTGGTTCTAAAAGTGCTAAATAAGTTGTTTCAATAAAGGTTTCTTTTCCAGTTAAAGTTAAAGTTCCCATTCTGATTGGAAAAGGATATAGGGTGAACGCTAAAGTTTTTAAAGTCAATTCATCCCTAAAACTTAATCCAGTCATTCCTGGCGGGTGTGTGTGCATTAAAACATGAACAAATCCATTTCTTCTTTTATGAGCATCTAAAATAAATTCTGATGGAAAATCAACCGAACCAGGGTTTCCTTCAATAAATACCAACGGGTCCCATTCCTCTGATAAAATAATTCCGACCTCATTATTAAATTTATGGTTCATATTAGTCTTTTGGTTCTTCCCACCTGTTAACTTTTACGTGTTTTAATCTTTCCGCTATTGCCCAAGCATCTCCTTTTCTACTTCTTTCTTTCAGATTTGGTAATCTAAATTTGTTATACCAAATCATTCTTAAATTTTTAGGAATTTTGGGAAGTGTAATTTTTAACCAATCATAAAAACGACATAGTTGAAATTCAAGAAAAAATAGTGTTCTTTTTATTACCGTGAAACTCCAATAGGTAAAAGCCGCAAAGCTTCCTAAAATTAAAGCTGATAATAAAAGTTTCATTCTCTTGTAATATATAATGGCGCATCACGCCTAAATAATTTTGCTAAATTTACAACAGATGCAATGGTATGTTTTTTATCATCTCCCGATAAACAGAATCCTGCATTTATAATTCTCATATTGTCTTTTATTGTTGATTTGATAAGTTGATGTCCCAATTTCCATTCAACAAGGTATCCATTACCAAACCTACTATACCTGATAAACTTCCCGCCCGCCCTTGTGACAGTATTTTTAAGCCTCCCTGGAAAACTTGCGTTAAATTCGGCGACGCGCTTTTCCCGTTCAAGTTCGGAAAGCTTATACTTCTCCATTTCTTCTGCTGCTCTAAATCCTTGACGTTGTAAACTTGCGAGTAAAAAAAAGTAGCGGAGCTCTGGAGAAATTCCCTTAATGTTGGTAAGTTCTTGGTCGGACTCAAAACACTGTTTAACTTGTTGTATAACGGCTCTATTCTTGGGTAAGATTGTGTCATAAAAATAAAAGCGTCCGTCTTCCCATAAAACTATTTCTACAACCTCAAAAAGCCGAACATTTAAAAAATTAACTTTTACCGATTCCCCAAAACCCTTCCTAAGAAATGTGTCAAAGTTGGTAGCAACCCCCTCTTCTCCGATTGCAAAAATCTTGAATCTATGCCCGCCTCTTCCAGTAAGAGTTTTCTGTACTTCGAGCGGGCTGGCGCGTCCATGTAACAGTGCAGAGTTTCTAAGAGTTGCCCTATAGTAACTAGCCTCGATGTTTGGTGCATATATTTTTCGTCCGTCATATTGCCCCCAACCTTCAACTATTGGAACGACTACTTCCTTCTCTTTTACAAATCGTTCCAAATCTATCATTTTTAATTGCGCGTTTTAGATATGCGTCGCCCCATCACCAATGATTTTTATGGTAAATTTACAAGTGGAACTGCTCCACCAAGTACCGTATGAGGTACAATCGGAAACTTCTCTGCATTAATTTTTAATGCAAGAGCTTTTTCATACTCAATAAGTGCTGGATTTAGAGCTAAAGCTTCATTCTTTATCTTAATAGCAGTAGCCTCAGCTTGAGCTGTTGTAACTTTTTGCTGTGCTTGATATTCTATAGATTCCAATCTATTTTTTTGAGCCTGCGCCTCTTGTTCGGCGGTAACCTTAGCCTCTATTGCCTCATTAAATTCCTTAGAAAAATCAATATTAGTAAAGGAAATATCTTCAACCGAAGCTGTATTTCCCATTCTTTTTTTCAAGTTAGCAATAGCAAGGTTTCGAACTTTTTCACGATTTTGTTGAAATAAAACAGCAGTTGTTTTTGAAACTGCCTCTTTTATTGCATCAGGGCCTTTTGTTACTATATAATTTTCTTCAACCGCCCTTTCATCTCCCAAACTCTGGTAGGTTTTTGCAACATTATTAGCATTCATTCTCCAGTTTACCTGAGCTGTGAATGTAACTACCTGAGAATCTGAAGAACCCGCGACTCCCTCAATTTTGGTTGTTCGGGTTTTTACATTAATTTTTTTAATATCATCAACAAAGGGCGTTCTAAAGTGCATTCCTTCATTTAGAACATTAGTTTGTACCTGTCCTAATTTTAAAGTTACGCCTCTTTCTCCCGCACCAATAATGGTGAAGGGTAAAAGCATTAGACCAATTATAAAAACAACCAATAATCCAAATCCCCAAATAGCTACCTTAAATCCTGGTTCTAAATTATCCATGATTTTCACCCCCTCTTTTCTTCTTTAAATGTTTTCCGTACTCAATTAAAGAGGTTGCAAATAAATAGACTAAGCTTGCCATAGCTATTCCTAGAAATATTCCAAAAACAATTCCTTCTACTGCTCTCATATTAAAATTTGCTACTGGCGCCTCCTCCCGAGAATGATCCACCGCCAAAACTTGTACTACTAGAGCTTAAGTTACCAGTACTAAAAAACCCACCACCTGTTGAACGATAGGGACTAGTTATTCCCCAAGTTCCCTATCCTCCAATTGGTGTATAGGGGGAAGCTGCCACAATAATAATAATGAAAATAAGAGCTATTAGAATAAGAGTAACAACAACAGCTGATCCAGAACCATCTATATTATCTGCTTCGCTTGCCGAAATAGTTGCTATTTTTTCTCCAACTTCTGGACTGATTTGTATCATTATGGCGTTGACGCCTTTATCTATTCCAGCTTCCCAATTCCCTTGTTTGTACTCTAATTTAACTACATTCTCTAATATTTGTTTTGACTCTAAATCAGTCAAATCTCCCTCAAGCCCCCGCCCAACCTCAATTCTCATTTCTCGATCTTTTGTTGCTGTCAAAAAAATTATTCCATTATCTTTTCCCTTTTGTCCTGGCTTCCATTTATCAGCTAAATGAATTGAATATTCTTCAATTGATTCGGGGGAAGTGGTTTCAACGGTAACAACCGCAATTTGGTTGGTTGTTTTTTCGTCAAATTCCTTTAACTTTAAGTTCTGTTTTTCAACAAAATCTTTGCTTAAAACTTTAGCAAAATCATTAACATATCCTGTATAGTCTAGATAATTAATTGCCTGAACTACTCCCGCGAATAAAAAGAGTCCTAAGACTAATCCTAAAATTTTCTTCATATTATTTTGTTAAATCAACTCTGGGCGCAAATTCTGATCCCGCTTGACCTTTATAAAAAGGTTGATATTTAAAGCCCAACATTCCAGCAATTATATTGCCTGGAAACATTTGAACTGAATTATTATATGGCTGGACAGCTTCGTTATATCTTTGTCTTGCCACACTGATTCTGTTTTCAGTTCCCTCAAGTTGAGTCATTAAAGCTTGAACTGTATCAATTGACTTTAATTGTGGATAATTTTCCATAATTACCAACAATCTTGAAAGAGCTCCTTCAAATTGATTGGTAGCTTCTATTTTTTCAGGAGTCCCAGCTGGAGTTCCTGCATAATGAGTTCTAGCGTCAGCAATATCTTTAAATACTTTTTGTTCTTGCGCCATCGCTCCCTTTACTGCCCCAACCAAATTTGGAACCAAGTCAAAACGTCTTTGAAGTTGTGCTTCAACTTGTCCTTGTTGAGTTTGGAACTCAGTTCTTTGAGTTACTAATCCATTATATGTTCCTGTAATCCAAGAGAAGAAAATTAAACCAATTAATAAAAAACCTCCAAGAACCGTCAATACATATCTCATATTTTTTTATTACCCTTTTAATTTTTAAAGGTTATAGGGTGTAATAATAATCTGGTAATCGTAAAAGTTCAGTATTCATAATTTCATCAATCACAACTATTGGACCCTGAATTACAGCTTTTACCGCATCAACTACTAATGCCGATTCAACTAATTTATCTGGATTAAGAAGGGCAACTGGAATATTATTTGATTCATAAGCTAATTTAAGAGTTCCACGTTGGCCACCGCCAAAGTCTACTATTGCACAAACCCTTGGTTTTGGAATATTTGGGTTTTGACTATGGAAGTGTTTTATTTTATATTCTAAATCTCCATCTGTATGCTGTTGGTCTGAAACAAAAATATCAACACTTGCTCCAAACTTTCTCGCTTCGGGATATAAAGCAAAACAATCAGTCGATCCTCCTCCACGTACCCCAAATAATACAGCTTTGAACGCATCCTTAACAAATTCTTGAGGAAGATCTAGGGGTATACCTTGACCTGAAAAAATACCCCATCCAAAGTTATTTTTAGGATCATTTACACACTCGGCTAAAATTGCTCCCCTCTCAATTGCAAATTCTCTTGCCGCTTGCATTGATCCAGAATCGTCAATATGTACATAAATTTTTCCAAGACCTTTCATCTCTTTCTTTCTTGAATCGGATCGCGCCGAAACCATTACCCTTTTAACTTCTTCTGATGCGTTTTGAGATATTATTTCAACTCTATCTAGAGCGGTTTTTGCGGTTTTTATCTTTTCTTCAAATAATTTGAAAACTTCCTTATCTTTCAAAACTCCCGCGTCTTCAAATGTTTTGCGTAGAATAACAGTCTGATTTCCAGTCGCTTGTTCAAGGAGAGCGACCGCAATTACTGGAGAAACGGTTCTGGGTAAAGCACCCAAAACCCCTAAGACTGGAAGTTTTTCTTTTTGAATTTTTCTAGCAATATCTTCATCAGTCATTCCCTTAAAATCAAAAAGAGGTTTATCAAATTTAATTTTTTTATTCTTTTGCTGCCAGCGGAGTATTTTAGCAACATCTTCAGTTGGTCCTTTATGTAATGCCTTATAGAGTATCTTAATTGTATTCCCTAATCCAGCTTTCTTTATTCCCTTCATAATTTCGAGGTTTAACTCCCTATATTTGAGGTATTTCTCAAAAGAGGTACGAAGTGTCGTTGGAAAGTGTCGGGCTTCATTTAAGTACCCTGTAATGCTAAATTTCATGCTTGCCAGTTCCATCACTCGATTCGCAAGTTTTGGGTCTAATCTGTGAAGGGCGGCGGCTGAAATATATCTTAAATTTGGTTTCTTATATTTTGAGCCATGAGAGAATGGTGTGCCGTCAGCTGAAGAGAGAGCCGAAACATAAGTTAAGAAGACGTGAAGGTCTTTTGATTTTGATTTAGTTAATGCGTAGGATGTAAAATGAGCTAGAAAGTAAGGGTCATTTTTAGTTAATGGGATTAAAAGTTCAAGAATTTTTAGAGCCTTGTCTTGTTGGAGTTTATTTTTTGAGTAGATGTGAGAACAACCTTCAAGAATTATTGAATAAGCGCTTAGTCGATCCTCAGATGATAGGAAAGGTAAACTTTCTTTTGCCAAGACTGTCATAATTTTATATTATATCAAATATAATATTTATTATCAAGTCTTAAATTATACGTTATTTTATCTACTTCTTACGTGATAAACACGTAAAGATTCAAGTCTGGATAAATCTTTTATTCTATCTATATTTTTTTGTTTAATATTTTCTGGAAGATTTTTAGATTTATTTTTATAAACATTAGAATTTATCCAACTTTCATATTTAATTTTACCCCTGTCTTTATTACAAGACCTACAAGTTGATAATAAATTATCAAGGATAGTAGCTCCTCCCTCTTCCCAAATATCAACATGATCTATCGTTAAAGGAATTCCTTCTCTCCAACAATACTGGCATCGGTATTGATCTCTTTTAAACGTGGCCCACATAGTATAGGCATCAATTTGTCTTTGAGTTTTTCTAAAAATTACTTTTACTAATTTACCAGTTGGGTCTTTTTGAAACATTTCAGTTTCGAGAAGGTCTGCTTGTCGAAGAAGTTTTTCCCATTCCTCAAGATTAAGGGGCATGAATTTTAATTTTTCAATTGGTTCTTTTCCAGGAATTAAAGTTACGAAGTTTAAACCTTTGCCGCTCCAAATGGTTCCAGCGATTTGAATTTCGCTTCCAATCTCAAGAAGATTTATGTCGCCAAGACTGATAGTGTCCATAATAAGAACTAAATTACGAGGTATCTAAGTGGGGACTATTATTTCAAGAACACTCCCCCAAGTCGCCTCCAAAGTTGCTCGGGCCTTAGAGACATCTGGGGGGAGAGATTCGGGTTACCCCAAATATGCTTGTAAATAGTTTCCGAAGAGATACTTCGAAATTTAATTCTTAAAGAGTTCTGTTCAAGTGATAATGATTATTGTTTGTCTTTCGACGGCCACCCAAGTTTGAGTGCTGGGTGTTCACTATGCTGCGAGAGTTGAACTCGCTACCGATTCTTTATCAAAGAATTGCTCTACCAAATGAGCTAAGCTTGTAAATCATTATCTAAGGAACAGTACGTGGAGCCAGAGGTCAGAATCGAACTGACGCCTTTTCATTTGCAGTGAAAATTGCTTGTGAGTAACTTCAATCGGCGTAATAAATTACGCAAGGCGAAACTACTTTAGAACAGTATGCTCTACCTTTGAGCTACTCTGGCAAATGGTTATTCAAGTGAAATTTATTGTTTAAGTAAAATTCTTATGTTCTGACGTTGAACTAATCCCCATGGCTGGGGATGCTGGAGTTGAACCAGCTCTATAAGATCCCGATTTGCTTGTAAATAAATGTCTGCGGAATAACCTTAGTGCCGAAGCTAGGAATCGAACCTAGATTTATCATTTATGAGATGATGCTTGTAAATAAGTAACTGCGACATGACTAGTCATGTAAGTGTTATTTATTATGAGTTTTGCAACTTAAAAAGAGTTGTGTGTTTTCCATTACACCACTTCGGCATTATTTAAAAGTGCGATTATCTGTTAAGTTCTACAATGAGGGTAAATTTTTACCATGGGTAAACCCTCATAAGCAAAGTAGTAGTAATTTGTATATGTACTTTGGCAACCACCCAGTCTCTTACCACAGAGTGGTAGGGTGTCCCTTATTTCCCTACTAAGGAAATTGTTCAGGCATATAGAACTTAAAAGATAATTTAAAGTGCTTTTATATTATATCAAAATGATTTAATTTTGTCAAGCGGTATATTTAGGAAAGCCCTGCAACGCTTTTGGGAAAAATATAAATATTTTTTGAATCTTCTACTCTTTTAACGGTAAAGGTTTCATCTGCATTTTCTACATCAAAACCTTCTTCTTCAAGTAATACTGGTGAAACTGCATCTAATATTTCTTTATCTGTTGATTCGTATGTAACACTTAACCTATCATAAGCATAATGTTTTTCGCTTGAGTTTAAGGTAACAATTATTTCTCCAGTTGGTTCTACGTCTACCATAGCTTATATTATATCATAATGAATTTATGATGTCAAGAGTATTATATCAGTTGAAGTTTTTGGGCGGTTGATTTGGCTAAATGCTCATCTAAAGAGCAAGATCCACTCGTGCAAGCTAGTTCCTGAGAAAGATTTGTATAATCTGTTTTTTCAAGTAAATAAAGTTCGCTGTAATCAATTACAGGAAATTCTTTCAGTTTTTTCTCATATTCTTCACTTGTTATTGGTTCATAAGGCATTTGTTCGTATCGAGCCTCATCCAGGGGAAGGAAAGACATCCCGCCGATGTATTTTTTATGGTCATTTACCCACTTGATTAAATCTATTATTTCAGCTGGGGTATAAGTTATGGTTACTGAAGGATTATGTTCCGTCCAGTTTAATTTAGCGGCTAACCAATATTCACACTGTTCAACCGCCGACATTTCTCTTTTTGTTATTGTGTATTCTGGTGATCTGATTGGAAAATGGATAACCCACGTATTAGCTGTATCCCTATTTTGACCATTTTCTGGACTCATTGGAACACCTGCCTTTTCAAATAATTTTTTTAAGGGAGATTCATTTTGGACTCTTACATTTCTCACATAATACCTATAATGGCGAGGATGAATTCCAGATGAACAATTGAAAAGGAGGGCGGAATTACCTGAAGGTTTAACACAAGTAACTGCCGCTGCCTGATTTATTCCTAACATTTCAGCATATTTCTTATTTGTTTCAACCGCAACTTTTTTAAAATATTGTAAATTTTTTCCAAGTTCGGGATTTTTAGGAGCAAGAAGTGGTGTATCTACCCACCCATTAATATCTACCCCTAAAAGCCTCTCCTCTTCGCAGTTTTTCTTCCAAATAGGTCGAAGCCCTGGGAAATAAGTTCCCATTGCCTGAATTGTTCCTATAATTGAAGCAACTCTTACTTTTTCAGCTAAGGTTTCGAGGGTGTCATTTGGTCTTGCTATTGCAACGCTTAAATTACAAAATTCATAAGGACGAAGATTTATCTCCCCGCAAGGATTACTCCCATAAACAGCTTCTTCACGTCTTCTGGGTTTAATATTATTAGCATTAAATCTACTGAAAATTCCAGGCTCCCCCCGCTGACCTTTGAACATATCATACATCTGGGTTAGAACCTTATCTTGAGGTAATTCTTCATTCCAAACCGCCGAATTATTAGCCATCCATCTTTGCTGATTTCCCCTTAAATCACCATTTTTACAGTTTCTCATTTCATCATCATCTATATCAAAAAAAGCAATAAGTGCAGTTCGTCTAACTCCACCCGCGACGATACTTTCTCCAACTTTACAGGCTATATCGTGAACATTTAATGGTTTTAATTTTTTTCCTTGTTGTTCTAAAATAACTTTTTTTGTAAAATCCAAAAGACTTCGAAGTGGCCCAGGTCCAGAAGCTCTTCCACCCTTAATTTTAAGTGGTGTTCCCGCTCTTCTTATTGTGGAATAATCAAATTGAATATCATCCCCATTAAACCAAGCGGTTAGTCCTTTTTTAAAAGCCTCAGCCCACCCCTCAGTTGAGTCTGGAATAGTGAAAGTCGGTAATAAGCGCTTAGTCTGAAGTTTAACTGTCGGTAGTTTATCAACATATTGTCTTTCAACCGAATATCCAACGCCACACCCCGCCATTGCAATTAAAAGTTCCTCAACTAATGCGTCTATTGAGTCAATTGGAAGATAAGAACAATTATAAATTACTATATTATTTCGTTCAGCGGCCGACCCAGCCATTGCAAGAAGTCTCATTGAAGGAGCAGATTTCATATTGAGAATAAAATCCTGAATTTTATCGTAGATTTCGGGAGAAAGTTTATTTTTAGAAAGTTTTTTTAAAAAAATAATAGTTCTTTGAACAGTCTCAACCCAAGTTTCTCGGCGGTTTTTCTCATAATCATAGCGTGAATATTTATCTGTAAATTGAAAAAGTTGCAAGGGGGTCGGAAAGTATTTATTAGCCTCGTCAAAAGCTATTTTTACAATATCAGGGATAGTTTCGGGAAAGTCGGTAGACATAAGATAATTGGTTAGTTTTTATTAATAATGGTAAGTGTTATCTTATGCCATTAAAAGGAAAAAAGTCAATAGATTAAAGTAGATCAATTAAAAATATATTAGCAGAGATAGCTGGACTTGAACCAACAAAGCCCGTTTTGGAGGCGAGCGGTTTACCATTAGCCTATATCTCCTATGACAATATTATATTAGATTGTTTAATAATGTCAAGATCAAGTTGTCCGACATAATCCCACGGCCAAAGTCAGTTAAGTTTCCTTAGCCATTTTTATAAAATTATTGAAAAAACATGATAGAAATGATATAATATAAAAATTTCCCCATTAAACGTTCACTATTATGCAAGAAACAATCATTAAACAATTTCTCGTGGATGTCAACCTTCTTTTAGAAAAATTTGTTTTTAACTTTTTTGGGTCTGCGGGAATAAATGGAAAAAAAATAGTTGTTGTTTTAGAAAAAATATATGGTCCCCAAATCATTAGAAAGAAAGAAAGTAGCAAAGAAAGAATTGCCAAGTTAATAAATAATAAGTTATTGGATAGGTTAGAGTTTAGTAAAAATTTTAATACTAATACTAGTAATAGTAGTAATAGTATTAGTAATAAAATTATTAATACTAATACTAATAATAGTAGTAATAGTATTAGTAATAAAATTATTAATACTAATACTAGTAATAGTAGTAATAATGTTAATAATAAAAATATTAATAGTATTAGTATTAATACTAATAATATAGTTTGTACTAAAAATAATTTTTGTAAAAAATGTTCTAAGTGTAGTTTAATTGCTTGTACTCCAAAAGAAATCTGGGAAATTGCCATAAAACTTAAGATTTCCGAAACAGATGTCAGAGAAAAACACACCGCCATTCTTGAATTATTAGAAACGGGTGAATTTCAGGAAAAATATAAAAAACATAAAACGGTCTTTTGGACTTTAACCAAATGGTTGAGGATGTCAAAAGAAAAAGGATATATTACCGAGTTAAACGATGACGTTTTTACTACCTTAAAAAACGAACCCCCCGAAAAAAAAGAAGGGAGTTTCAGACTAATGCAGGAAGCTATTAAGAGGGGTATTTTATGAATATCAATAAAAAATACAAAACAATTTCTGAATGGGCGACTGCATATCGTAGGGTGGGGTGGAATATCGTACCACTTTTTAAATACTCAAAGTCCCCCGCCAGCGTTGAAGTTTACCATGAAGATTTTGGGTGGTTGCTTGGATGGAAAGTTCTACAGGAGCGACACGCTACTCAAATGGAATTTGACTATTGGTTTAAAAAATTAAAACTAACAGGATTGGGTGTTGTGACGGGTAAAATAAGTAAAATATTTGTAGTGGATGAGGATTCTTATAAGGGAGACGGGATGAAGTTCGATTTTATTAGCCACTTCAGGTCTAAAACAGCTCGCGGCGGCCACCATCATTTTTTTAAATATACAAAACCAATTAAAACTTCAGCGTGGAGACCTGGAATTAATATTGAGATTAAATCTGATGGTGGGTTTGTTGTTCTTCCTCCAAGCGAAGTCCAAAATCCAGATAGTACTGGTAAATTGATTATTGGTAAATATCAGTGGGAGGAGCTTTGTGGTTTTGATAAACTTCCCACCCTTACTGAAGAAAATTTAAAAAAATATCGGGGATTGCACCCCAATGGGTTAACATTACCCGTTGAATTAAAATCTCTCCTTAAGGCAAATCATGGAGAACAACATAACAATTTAAGAACGATTGCCTTAAAGATGTTTGCTCGATTTCCTGAGATTGAATGGGATGTTGCGATTGACTTTATAAGAACCGCCGCCGCCAAATTTACCCCGCCTGCCAACCCACAAAAAGTAGATAAGCTTATTCACGATTGTATGAAATTTATTGCTTCTAAAAATGACGAAAAAAAACCTCTAAGAATTTCTAAATACATTCCTAAAACCATAAGAGAAGTAGCTGATGAGAGAAGAAAAGAGAGAGATATGGAAAAATTAGCTCCTAAAACTGGTTATGCGGAACTCGACGCATTAATTATTGGTTTTATTCCAGGGCATGTTTATACAATGACAGGTGATACAAACGTAGGAAAGACGATTGTAGCTTGCAATTTTGCTGTTAGAGTATCAAAACAGGATAAAAAAGTTCTATATTTTGCTCTTGAGCCTGAAAATACGGTTGTTGATTATTTAGCTTCCGCTCGTACTGGTAAGATGTTTTCTGAGTTAACTAATAAAGATTTAGCGTTGGACGACGACCATATTCATATTTTTGGTAAACGAGATATAACCAAACTTGAGAATTTACTTGAAGTTGTGCGTTTTTCGTTAGTACGATATGATTTAATAATTGTTGATCATATTGGTTATTTTATTAGAGATAAGGAGAATTGGATACAGGAGCAATCTAATTTAATTAAAGAGTTGGCGTGGCTCGCCAAGGACAAGCGTACCGCCATTCTTCTTGTCGCCCACCTTCGAAAAAGAAGCGCCAACCAGAAAAAAAACTATATTCCCGATGCGGATGATATTGCGGGATCGGGGGCTTTTAAGCAAGATTCAACTGAAGTTTTAATTGTTAAAAGAGAAAAAAATAGCACCGATCCAGAAGATTTTATTCTTTCAAATAAAGGTTGGATATACGTTGTTAAAACTAAAGCGGGACCAAACGGGAGGGTTGAGGTATGGTTTTCCAATAATAAGGGTGTCCTTATGACTCCAGATGAGGCTTTAGTGCAAATTACTAATCCGTCCGATAAATTAACTTTGCAAGGTTTTTCAGATAATGATACAAATAATGATACATTGATGTTTGATAAATAATATATTATATTAACCTTGACAGTTGTTGTTATTTTTGATATAATATAAAGATTGGGGATGCGGGGATTCGATTAAGTTCGCTCTTTAAAATTTTGTTGACATTTACTGTAGAAAATTGGATAAAAATAAATTTTTAGAGATTATTAAACTGGGAATGAAATAGAATCGACATAATCTTTATTTAATTTTATCAAGTCGTCCTATGGGACGTTAAACAAAACTTTAACTGCTAAACACAGTAATGGTAGTGCCCTTACATCAGGCGACGAGGCTTTTATAGCCAAGCACGCGGGTTACATGGGTATTCAATCTGGCGCTTTTGCGTTTGCCAATTGAGATTGCGTCTTCCTCATAAGTTTCTTATCCTTAGGGGAAAGGCGAAAACCTGATAAGATGGATAGCCCGAAAAGGCCGCTTTCTCATTTACTATAAAATGAGTGCTTTTGAGTAAAGATTCAAAAAAAACTTGTAATAATAATATTAAATTAAATTTTATGCACGCGGGGGCGGTACCCGCCATTTCCACCAGGGCTTGTAGCGTAACGGCCATCGCACCTCATTTGCAATGAGGAGATTTTGGAGGTTCGAATCCTCTCAAGTCCACCAACACACTTTTGAAGAGGTGGGTGTAAGGGCTTATAACTCAACAGGTAGAGTAGTTGCCCCTTAAGCAACTTGTTGAACGTTCGAGTCGTTCTAAGCTCACATTACTCTCATAGCTTAATTGGATAAAGTGCGTGGCTTCGAACCACGAGATTGAAGAATCATGCTCTTCTGAGAGTACAAATTGTCGCTAGTTCAACGGATAAAACGGAACTTTGCGAAAGTTCAACTCGAAGTTCAATTCTTCGGCGACAAACCAAGGATGCACCCTAGAGGTATGGTTAAAACCTCTTTAAAAACCAACAGAGTTGCTTGGTCTTAAAAACTCTATAATCCCAACTGAGCTGCTAGGCACAAAAGCTCGCTAAAAACCTATCGAGAGAACTACTCGCTAAAAACCAGCTTCGGCGGATAAGCTCGTAAAAAACCGTCGGCTTGCCCACTTAGCTCATTCAGAAGAGCAATCGGCTTACATCCGAAAGGCGCGAGGAGCATAGCCTCGAGAGGGCACATATCCTATTCGAGCTCGCTGGCTGTGAGCGGGTATCTGTAAAATACCAATAGTAACGTTCAATTCGTTAGAATAGGACAAATAGGAAAACCCGTTTGATAATCGAAAAGAAAATTTACGTTTTATTTGTTCTAATTGTCACTCTCAAGAGAAAAATTATAGTCGGAAAAATAGCCGTTTTGTTGGAATGGTAGACAAGCTGCGTCAAGAGCGCAGTGTTCGAGAGAACGTAAGTGTTCAAGTCACTTAAACGGCACCAGCCGCTTTGGTGGAATGGTAGACATGAACGATTCAAAATCGTTTGCCCAAAAAGCGTAGGAGTTCAAATCTTCTAAGCGGCACTTTGGCGACTTGCTGCAACTGGCTAGACAGGTCTGTTTTAGAAACAGAATTTTAGATGTTCGAATCATCTAGTCGCTACTAAGGGCCTGTGGTGAAATGGAAAACACGCTTCTCTTAAAAGGAAGTGCCTAAAAAGCATTGAAGGTTCAAGTCCTTTCGGGCCTACCAGCTCTAATAGTTTAGTAGCAGAACAATAGGTTTTCAGCCTTTTAGTCGCGGAGCGTTACCGCGTTAGAGCACTCTGGTGTTCGTTGACAAGAGGCTTAAGTCGCCACTCTGTGAAAGTGGTCATTTCACGCGGGTTCGAATCCCGTCGAACACCCCAGTTGCTTTCTTCTAGTAGTAGGAAAGTAGATTCTCATTCTACAAAGAAGGGGGCGGAACCCTTAAGCAACACATGAAAAAAGGAGAATATTTTTTATCATTTATTGAAGAAGGTATTTTTAATCCTAAATATGAAGATTGGGCGGGTGGTAGAATAGAAGTATTTATTGACACCGAACAGTATAATATAGAGGAAATAAGATTTTTTTGTAAAAGAACAAAAGAATGGGATAAATTTCGCAGTGAGTATGATTTTAAAGATGTTACAAAAGATGAATTGGATGATATTAGAAAATTAGTAAAAAAGAAATATTATAAAGTTCCAAAAGAATAGCCCACATAGTTCAACGGATAAAATGAACCCCTTCTAAGGGTTAGCTGAATGTTCGATTCATTCTGGGGGCACATATTTCTGATAGTTCAATGGACAGAGCACAGATTTCCTAAGTCTGAGATGGAGATTCGATTTCTCCTCAGAAAACATATTCCGAGGTCAGCTAATGGTAGGCTTCGACTCTTTGAAAGTCTGAACGGTGGTTCGACCCCATCTCTCGGAACTAGTTTAACCAATAAACTATGAATAGGGGTGAGTACAAAGATGGATAAAAACAAATTGTTTGTGGGAGGTCTCCCGTGGTCAGTTAATAATGACTCCTTGAAAGCATTTTTTGATTCTTACGGTGAGATTGTTGAGGCGATTGTGATTAATGATAGAATGTCTGGAAGGTCAAAGGGTTTTGGATTTGTTACGTTTGCTAAAGAAGAAGATGCTCAAAAAGCATTAGAAGCTAATGGAAAGGATATAGAGGGACGAAAAATTATTGTTAATGTTGCAAGACCAAGAGCGCCTAGAAATTTCTAACAAGTGAAGTGTTGGGAGTTTAAGGGCTCCCAAATTACCCAGTCGTCTAATGGTAGGACGTTAGTTTCTGAAACTAAAAATAATGGTTCAACCCCATTTAGGGTAACCAGCTTCGTTGGTCGACTAGTAAGACGCGTTCCTGTCACGAACGAAATAAGCGGAGCGTAACCGCTACGGAGCGCTGAGAAGGGGAAATTAAAAAACGAAAGTGGCGGCGTTTCCGCCAGACAGCATAGTTTTAAGGTCAGTGTGACTCTGAATCGGTATCTATCAACCCTTCCTATGCCAATTTAGCAACAATGGTTTATGCGTCCGCCTGAAGAGCGGAACAGGAACGTTCGATTCGTTCAGTTGGCACCATATGAATCAGGCAAATTATATGAGGGCTCTTTCTAAAGAAGAATCTGACTCTTATAATCGGGAATTAGTAAATTGGGTAAAGAAGGCGTTAAAAGAACCTGAACGCGGTACTTATCTTTATAATATAATTTCCCAATTAAAACATTTTTGGGAAAGTTGTGAAAGGGTCTCTAGCTAAACAGGCCGTAGCGCCTGCCTTTTAAGCAGGAGTATCTGAGTTCGAGTCTCAGGAGACTCACCATGAATGAGATTTTAGAATTTCTCAAGGAGAGTAACGCGATTGAAAATGAGTGGAGCGCGGACAGTCTTTTACAGGCGTTTTATGCTTGGGAGTACGTAGAAAAACAACCTAAAATGAATTTCTATGTTATTTTAAAGACACACCAAATTTTGATGAAGAACCGACCACTCTTAGCAAATGAAAGAGGTAAATTTAGAAAGCAAGACGTTTACATCGGGGGTCATAAAGCAAAACCTTGGTTTGTGGTTGAAGAATTAGTTGGAGAATGGATAAAGAGAGTTAATGAGGCACTTAAAAAGAAGTGGAAAGAGAAGGAAGGGGAACATTTGAGTCAAGGTTTTCATGTTCAGTATGAAGGAATTCACCCTTTTATTGACGGAAACGGTAGGACAGGCAGAATTTTTATGAATTGGTTCCGCTTGCAAATTGGTTTACCGTTGCTTATAATAAAAGAGAAAGAGAAATTTGAATATTATAAATGGTTTGATTAAGCGGGATTAGTTGACTTTATAACAAAACCGTGGTATAATTGTTGATATGCCATATAAAGATCATCAACAATTTCTTAAATATCAACGGGAATATTGTCAAAAAAATAGAGAAAAAAACATAGCTGACTGTAGGAAATATAGAATAAAATTACGAGAACAAGTTTTACTCTATTATGGAAAGGGAGAATTAAAGTGTTATTGTTGTTCCGAAGATAATGTTGAATTTTTATCAATAGACCACATTAATGGTGGGGGGACACAACAAAGAAAAACTGTGAGAGGAATGGCTTTTTATCTTTGGTTAAAGAGAAATAATTTTCCAACAGGATATAGGGTTCTTTGTCACAATTGTAATCAAAGTTACGGTTTTTATGGTTATTGTCCACACAAGCGGGATTAGTACATTGGCAGTACGATTCGTTGCCAACGAATAGTGGCGAGTTCGATTCTCGCATTCCGCTCCAAGTTTTCTATAATAATAGAAAATACAGTGTGTAAAATTTACCAATTTTAGAAAATGAAAATTTCAACGACCACAACTAATAATATGACACTAAGCGCTTAGGCGTGGTCTTTTCGATTTGAAAACACCCGCCGAAAGGCGGTTTTTTTTATCCTCTCTAGCTCAACGGTTGAGCAAAGAGCTGTTAACTCTGAGGTTCCGCGTTCAAATCGCGGGGGAGGAGCATACGTAGATTTGCATAGATTTGAAAATTTACATAGATTAGGCAACTTAATTTAGTGGTAGAATCACCGTTTCATAAGCGGTTGGTCGTGTGTTCGATTCACACAGTTGCTACTAATTACAAGGTGGTGTACGGTTAGCATAAAAGCCTCATAAACTTTTGGACTAGGTTCAACTCCTAGCCTTGTAACCAGCTATCATAATTTAGTAGGAAAAATTCCGCTCTTGTAATGCGGGTAGAGGTGTTCAAATCATCTTGATAGCTCCAGTGCTAGAGTAGTTTAGAGGCAAAATGTCCCCTTGGTAAGGGGAAGACCGACAGTTCGATTCTGTCCTTTAGCTCCAGCCCTTATAGGTAAAAGGTATACCAGCTACTTCGTAAGTAGTAGTTCGGAGTTCGACTCTTCGTGGGGGCTCAAAGTGTAGTCAAAAAATTAGACCACTCTTTTAGGGAGAAATGTTTCCACTCTCCTTCTTTAAAAAAGTAAGTCTTAATCCACCCCATTGATTTCGGATACAAAACTAAGAATACTGGAATATTAAGAAGTTCTCCTATTTTCTGAAGCATGGCTCCCTGTTTATCGCGGTAAAGTACGCGTTGAATAATTGCAAATAAATATCCACTAGAAACATTATCCGAATCGGTTCTTGTAAGGTCGGTTACTGCGACGGGTTGAAGTTGTCCATCTTTATATTTCCACTTTACGAAGTCCAAATCACACCAAAAACCATTTGTTTCAATTCTTCGAAGCCAGTCTCTATAAACAAGACTTCTATCTTCTCGGTCATTTCCCCTTTGATATGCTTTTTGACCTTGTTGATTTATAATTTTATTCAACATACACCTTATCTAAGGTTATGTTGCTAAAGAGGTTTTGTCAAGAAGAAGTTGTGGCACTTATCCCTTGACAACAGGGAAATGCTATGTTAGAATGAGGCTATGAATAACAAATTTAGCCTCAGACAATTCAGGACAAAAAAGAGCAAGCAGTGAAACAGGCGAGTTTTCATTTTATAGACCTATTCTCTGGAATTGGCGGTATTAGATTGGGCTTTGAAAAAGCAGGAGGTTATTGTGTTTATTCATCAGAGATTGAACCAGAGTGCGTCAAAACATATGAGGCTAATTTTGATGAAACGCCTGATGGAGATATAACGAAAACAGTTTATAAATCAATACCTAATCATAGTGTTATTTGTGCGGGCTTCCCTTGTCAACCATTCTCAATAAGTGGAAAGATGAAGGGATTTGAAGACACAAGAGGTACTCTGTTCTTTAGTATCTTAGAAATTGTTAGAGCAAAAAAACCAGAAGTCGTTTTTCTCGAAAATGTTAAGCACTTAAAGTATCACGACAAAGGCAATACCCTTAAGGTAATTATAAAGGCACTTGAAGATGAAGGCTATTTTGTTACTTGGAAAGTGCTTAATGCTTTAGATTTCGGAGTTGCTCAAAATAGAGAAAGAATTATCATAATTGCTTCAAAAAAGGCGAAGTTTGACTTTAATAAAATTACATTAAAAGAACATAAGCTCATCAAAGACATTCTTGATAAAAAAGGTAACTTTGAGTATTTACCAAAGAGTGAGTACACCATTCTTCCGAAGCACTTATGGAAGACGCAAAAAAGTGGCTTAATCTTTTGCGGACATAGAAATAGGTCTATAAGAAAGGCAGGTGTTAGACCAAATACTGAACATTTATCAAGAGTTCATAAGCAACCAAACAGAATTTATCATATCGATGGCACACACCCAACACTACCTTCGCAGGAAACATCAGGAAGATTTTGGATATACGATGATAAAACAGTTAGAAAGCTAACAATCGATGAATGCTTTAGGCTAATGGGTTTTCCTGATAGTTTCAAACGTATTAGTAAAAACGGACATTTATACAAGCAGTTGGGAAACTCTGTGTGTGTCCCTATGATGGAGGCGTTAGCAATTTCTGTTAAGGAACAGCTACTATAAATATATGTCAGAAATACATCAAAAAGTTGTGGACTTTGTTTGCTCATGTGGTTCGCCTGTTTCTTGATTAACCATTTTTAATCTTCTTCTCTGCGTTCTTGCTTATCTGTATTTTTACCATACTCAGGTAGTTCAGAAAGCCCTTTAATCATGCTTTCTACAACAGCTTTAGTGTAACCTGCGTCCAAGAACGCTTCTTTTACTTCTTTACGTGGGGTTGCTTCATTTAAAGGAATATCATCATGAGTTATGGTAATATCCTCAATCGTTACATCTTTTGCAGATACTCTTCCGAAATCGTGTTCGCTCCAATCTGAAGAAGTTGGAACATAAATATAATTAGTCATGTTGAACTCCTTTCTTTTTTTGGTCATGAGCCTTAACTGTTATCTGTATTAGTTTTGCTAATTCTTCTCCTACTCTACGAGGTACTGTAACTCTTGAAACAACTTCACCCTTGTTTTTTTCTCTTGGGTGGACAAATACAAAATCAAGAGTAATTGTATCGTCATCAGATACTGTAATACCAACTATTTGTGCATAACGACTACCAATGTGTGTGCCAGTATTTACAGCAATATCAAGTTTCTTTTCTTCAGCCATACCCCATTATACCACTAATCTCACAGAGTCAACAGCTTTTCACCTCCCTTCATTTTATTATTGTGACGACCTAAATACAATTTAAGGTAATAAACTGGTAATAAATGTGTCAATAGTTATCCCTGTGTTGAAGGGATAGGCTCCGAAGTTGTTGTTCGAAAGTGATCTTCAGCTTTTTCCTTGGAATAAAAAAAGTCCCACCCATCTGCTATATTTTTTTTATTAAAACATTTATAAATCACCCAAAAGTTGAATTTAGAATTATGAGTTATACCAGAAGATATGGGTATTTGTCCTTGTTTTTTAGGAGCGGGCATATTAGATAAATAATCTATAAATTAAATATCCAAAAATTACCCCTATTAATACCGCATACCAATTTAATGTACTCATATATTTTTTTGTTCTGCTATTCTTTTGGCTTTTTTATGCCCTATTATTAATTTTCTAATAATTAAAAGTAGAAAAAATAAAAGGATTGTAACGAAAGAAAATGTCCAGCTTTTCCAACTAGAGGTTTTAACCAATGGGTTTGTTGCTTTTATTGTAGCTGATCTAGTTGCGGTTGGGCTTGCTTTCAATAGTGAAATTGTGGCTATTGGGGTTGCCGTTGGTGTTTGAGTTGGCATTTGTTCTTTTCCTCCCCCTGCTAATAATGTTGTCATATTTATTCACACTCCTTATCTTGTTCCGTTAGTAATATATCTATTAAGTAATTGAGTTGATGTTCTTGAATGTCGGAAAAACTTTCTAACCTAAATTTTTTTTTTGCTCGATCTTTTGCTAAGTTTATATTATATCCTAATTTCCGACAAAGTACAAAGAACCAGCTTTTTTTACGACGGGTTATTTCGTTTTTCATAAAATGTCTGCTTTTATTTTTTCCCAAAGCTTCATACCCTATATAATCTTTTTTCATTTCTGGCTTCTCCTCAATCCTCTCAAAGTCTTTAGGAAGTTTTCCTTCTTTATGTCTGTGACTGAATGAACTTATTCCACAATACTCACAGGCATTGTAGTTTTTAGTTGGATAGAAGTAGTGGTATTTTTTATTTCTCATTATTGATTAGTTAAACTTTTAACAACCTCACCAACTCTACAAAGGCAAGGAATATTGCATCTTTGTCTTTTTCGTCTTTGGGTAATTTATCATAAGAAATTAAATCAGGGTGAGTTTTTAAAGCTACGCTTCTTTTCTTACCATACCGCCACCCCATTTTTAAATAACTTTTAACCCAAGAATTATGAGCTTCTTTTGGAGTTGGTAATCGTTTTAAACTTAAATATTTTTCTATTAGGTCAATCATTTGGTTTTTAAACGCTTCCTCTCTGCTTTCCCATTTCTCTGGAACAATACTTCTTTCAGACCACTTTGCTTCTAATCGTGTTGCTTCGTATATATTTTTAGTTATTTCTTCAATATTTATTTTCTCTATCTCTCGTCTGTAAGATAAAAGCTCTTGGCGAAAGAAGGATTTAATAGCATTTTGTTCGTTAGTAGAAACATACTTATAAAAACCCGTACTATTGTTTTTTCCATAATAGTCATTAAATTTTTCTATTATTTTATCCTCTAGTTTTCCCATAGGTTATTTAACTTTTTAATGTATTTGTTTCCATCCCCAAACATCAGCCATTGTAACTTTTGCGTTCAACTCAAAACCGTTAAATTGTTTACTGTGTTCACTTGGATTGTTCCATTGTTCCTCTGAATATTGCATACTCCATTTTTTACCAAATGCATTAAACATTTTTTCCCTAGTTTCTTCTTGGCTGCCATAAAAAGTTATATAACAACCATCGTGTGCTTGTCCACTTCCAAAAGTGAAATACCAATTTTGTTTTTTTATAGTTTTTTTATCCTCTAAAGACTGTTTCACCTTACTTAGATGGTTTAACTTTTAATTTCTTTTTTAATTCAAAAATACTATTCTCCATATACCACTTGTGGACATCATTTGTTCCGTCAGCATACCCCTCAAAATATCTTTGTTTTTTTGCCCCCTCGACAAATCCAGAATGTCTGGCCCAATGATAAGGCAATAACATCATAGCTATAAATTGTTTAATTTTACCTATTGGACTGTGATAATCCTTTGGCAGACTGTCTTTTATTTTTTTCATCTCTATCACTCTTTATGAGCTAAACTTTTAACTTTATCCAACTTCCTAAATTCTCTATTTATGTCCTCAACCCATCTTTTATGCTTTTGGGCTTTCTTCGTAACGCCCCTAATCTTATTATCATGCCATTCCGTAAATGCTTTTAGGTAAAGATAAAGAGCCAAAAGCCAAAGACCTAGTAAAAGGAAAATAAAGAGAATCATATAGAGGATTATCATATAATTACTTTACGAGTTGATATAGCTCTGCACTTATCATTCAACAACTGCTTTCGATAAAACTCTATTGCCTTCTCTATATCCTCGAATTTCTTGTAGGCAACGCTGTTTGTTGCGTCATCTTGAAAAGCAACGATAGTGATTATCTTCTTTTTCATAATAGTTTTAAAATTATAACTGTTAAAACAAAAATTGTTATACTCCCTACCAATATTGAGATTTTAGCGTCGATAAGATAATAGGTTATTAGTTTATCAAAGTCGAGTTTTGTATAATTCATATTCTTAATTTAACTTTTATCTTATTCAAAGTATTTTCTATCTCGTAATATTTTTCTACACAAGTATTGTTATTTTTTTCCTTTATATCTTGAATCAGAAACTTTAATTTAAGGATTTCTTTGGATTCGTATTGATGATAGTTTTCTATATCTTTCCGTATTGTTATCATCGCCAATATAACTATTAAGGCTATATTCGCTATAGAAATCATTAATAACCAAAAGTCGTTTTTCATATTTAATTATATTCTTTCCGTTGTTTTATTTCTTCTTTAATGCCTAATGTTTCAAATTCTAAAATGGTTTTCTTCATGTTCTCTATTTGCTCCAATGTCATCTTGCAGATTGTGGGGTAACGGCGCCATTCTCCCCTTTCCACAACCCCCATTATTTTTTTCATTTTTTGATAGTGTTTGATTATATTTTGAATTGCCATATTTGAAGGAAAAGCAGAACGAATAATCCTAAAATTAGACTTAACGACCAGATTATCATTATAGAAAATATTATGCCTAAAAGAAAAACTCCTGTTTGTTTGAAGATCGACACGAAATATATTATATCATATTTATCTCAATTTTTCAAATCTGACTGATTGCCCCACCACAAAGTCGGTAGTCCAAACATACCTCTTTATATCCAAACACACCTAGGATGTCATTGTGGAGTCAAATTTAGCCAAAAAAATACCCGCCCATATTTCAGAGCGGGTATGATAGAATTATTCTATCTTTTCTTCAGGGTGTCCTTGACAAATACCCTTTTCATTACAGTTTTTACAAGACGGGATAGCAATATATCCCGCTTTATCAAGCTGTTTACAGTATTCAAGGATTTCTGTTTTGGTTTTTCCATACCAAATTTCCTCAAACTGTTTATCGGTAAAGTTTCCGATTGTATTGCGAACATATCTTGTAGTCATCGCCATACAATGTGGTATTCCCATTTCCATACCTTCTCACCTCCTTTCTGCTAAAGTGCTTTAGAGCTTAACTTTGCCCTATACTTAATTATACACCCTGTTTTTTTTACGAATGTCTACACACCTTTTTAGAGAAGTTTAAGGCTAAATGTAGTTAAAAAAACCTTGTCAAGTCCTTATTTTTCAGTTTGAGGCTAATGATTAAAAATATCGTGGCTAAATTATTGAAAAATAGATGACTTTTTAGTTAAAAATCAAACTATATCAAACTAGGCTGTTGCCGTCCGATAATACTATGGGATATGAAGCTAATCCGAAAAATAGACTGTATCAAACTGTATCTGTCAAGTGGGGGGTGTCTACGCGAGAGGATAACAAAAAAACCGCCAATGTTAAAACTGGCGGTGCTAAGCGCTTATTCAATGATGTTTATTGTAGTGGGCGGGGCGGTTGGGAGTCCACGTTATTTTTGTTTCGTCTAATTTATATTCCTTTCCCTGTTCGCAGTCGATAGTCCATTCCAAATCCCACATTTTATTTCTTATCTTTTCGGCTAATTCAGTCCCGTTGAAGTGCAAAAAGCCAAGTAGTTTGTTTACCTCTTGATAGTATAGGTGGTATAGCTGGTGTATCATAAGTTTAACCCGCATTTACAAATTTTAATCCCCTATTTTTCTATTTATCTACTCTATTTTCTTATCGGTCTTTTTACTCAAAGTTTCTTCATTTTTACCAATAATAGTAATAGTTTTTCCCGTTAATCCAATATATTTTATTACTTTTCCCAATAGTATATATTCTTCAAATTGGTAATCCCCCGCCCAAGCGTCTTGATGGAATATGATATTATCGGCGTTAATCTTTATCATTCTTTTAAATTTAGGAAGTTTTCTTTCTATTTCTTCTTTTAAATCTTCCTTTCTTTCTTCTATAATTTTATCTAGGGTAGTATTCATTTTTTCTAAATTTTATATTCATTATTGTAAAACCTGAATAGCACCATTTAGTCTTTTTTCCTTTTCAGCTTCCGAGAGTGTTTCCCAATCATCTGGAATATCTATTCCTGAAACCCCAGCTTTTAATATTCTGGTTTTCCAGTCATTACTTTCTTTTTTATTAGTTCCAAATATATCACCAAATATATCACCAAGACTGGCAACAAAGGCGGTTGTCTTTAATGGCTGTAAATCTTTCTCGACTCTTTTACCACTTTCCAAAAACTTTTTGCAAATTCTTTTCTGGTATTTTGTTAAATATGGTGTTTTTTCTACCAAATTTTGCATAATACTCTGGTAGGTGTATCTTTCCCAAGTTCGATTGTAGTATCTGACCCTATTCTGGCCTACGAGATGATTTTTAACGTATAAGTAGGCTTTATGTCCCCAAGAATTACGGGTTTCATAATATTCTGCTTCAATCCTGATGTTTCTGTTGATTTTAAATGTTTCCATAAAAATTTAGTTAAACTTTTAATTATCTGATTTTATTCTTTTTCTACATACATTACAAAAATCAGATTTTATTTTTTTATATTTTCCACAACTAAAACATTGTCTTTTTTTCATGGTTTACTATTAACTATAAATTATAAATCGAAAGTCTAGGCGTGTAGCGTTTGAATAATTTTTTGACAGTGAGCTATAAATTGATCTTTGTTTATAGCTTTTTTCATATAATTACACGTGGGGCAACAAGAAGTGCTGTTTGATAGAATATATCCTATTGAATTATTCATTCTATCTATTCCTATTTTTTCTTGTGCTCCGCAGTAATAGCAGGGTTGAGAGGTAATAAAAAGATAATTTTCAAAGGTTAATTCAAATTTTAACTTTCTTTCTTTTGCTCCTTTGATATAACTTAAATATTTACCTCTAGGTGTTTGTCTGTGAGCTTTGAGATAAGCTAATTTTTTCCTTTTCCATTCTGGATTAGCATATCTTTTTTTATCTCTAGCTCTTCTTTTAATTATGTCTACCATATAGGTAAACATATCCACCTACCCACTCATTGTCAAGAGTATTTTGTGCTACCTAAACTTTCTAAAGGTAGGGATACGCATTTTATAACCTATCCCTACTTTTAGTGCTGGCTGGTAGTGCGATCTCCCGTTTTGGTTGCAACTTGTTAGTTGTTTTAGCTTAAACCTACTTTGTTCTGAGCTCTACCATTAAATGACTCTTTTATTCATTCACCAGCTCTGATTTTTAAAAGTGCTATTAAATTTCTAAAAGTTGGAAAAGAGCCTAAATGTTTGAGGGTGTCGCAATTGACTATCTCAACTTTGCGCTAGCTGTTGTCCAAGCTCTTCCCCAACTTTCAAAAATTTAATTTTAAAGTGCTTTTTTCTATCCTGTCTACATTATATCACAATCAACTCCCATTGTCAACTGATTTTAATAATCCTTGTTTAAATAGCTTGTTCTTATGATCTCTATACTTTTTCATATACCCTCTTCTTTTCTCTTTGTTATAGTATTTTTTCCAGTTTGATTTTCTTTTTTTGTCTGGATTAAAAATTCTTTTTACTGTACTTTCCGAAACACCAAACAAAATTGCAATCTCTTTTACCCGTGCTTTTCCTTTTAGATTTTTTATCTGATCTCTTCTATCGTCATTCAAGGCGTATCTTTTATCAAGACTTCTATTGTTTATTGGTATTTTATCTATTTTATATGGGTTCATAATTTTTTATTTAACTCTTACTAGTCCGTGCTTATTGAATAAATGGCTACTAATTTTCTCGTAAAAAGTTCCGCAAATTTCACACCTACCTCTTGATCTTTTATTTATCTCGGTCAAAATCTGGCGGGCTTTTTCGTCTGATTGTCTGGAAAAATAAACCCTCTTACTTTTTGTTCCTTTTTTAAATTGATACTGTTTACCTTTTTCAAAGTTTTTTAAATACTTTTCTATCCTCTCGAATTATACCATACTTTACTCCATTTTTCAAGTCATTCTATTTTTAACCTGATAACTCCCGCTAATCGCTTAGTGGGAGCTACTGATTAAAAATGTAATCCCAGTTCTTTTTCCCTCTGGTTTTCCGCTTCTAATTCAGCTCTATATTCATCTTCATCAAAATTAAATAAATAGTCGTCTGAATTAAACGTCGCGGGTGTACTTAAATCAATTTCCTCTGGCAAAATTATTTCGTTATATTCCATTTTATTCACCTACCTTTCTATAATTTAAAATTTTTAACTACATATCACGTGCTTTTTCCCGTCGGCTGTTATTTCCTGATCTTCAAAAATTGGCTCACCACAAACCTCACAATTTGGCAAACTATCGTGATCCTCAAGCTCATATGTCCAATCGGGCGGTAGATTTTTAACTTCCTGTACTACTCCCCCCTCGACCACTATCACAATATTTTTATTATCCATTTTTACACCACCTTTCTAAAATTATAATTTCTAACTATCTACCGCCTGTGTAGTCGGGCGGTAGTTCAGTTAAAGATTATCCCCAAAATATTCCTGATAATCGGGTGGTAATTGTTTCTGACAGCCTCTACATATATAGTAGGTTTCGCTTGAGTTATCCCCGTTTGTTTCATAATCTATTATCCATTCTTTCCCCACCTTTTTATAATTCAAATAATTAGTACAGCCATTTTCTACATAGGCTATTCCGTCTACCTTAAAATTCTCTTTACAATTCGGACAAACCTCAAAATTTATTTTTGTCATTATTATCACTTCCTTTCTAAATAATTTCTAACTGTCTACCGCTCGGACGAGCGGGCGGTAGTCTAGTTAAAAACTAAACCTCAATTGTATAGCTTGTAACAAGTTTTTCAATCACCTTTAACTCGTCTTTTGTTATTTCTATTAAACCGTCCAATTCAAAAATCCTATAATCACTTCCAATCTCGAAGCCGTCAAAACTTTCGGTTACTTTCTCACAATAATTTTCTTCTAAAAATTTCTTAAAAACCTTATTTTCACTTTTCAATGAAACAGGCTTTTTAGATTTAATTAGAGCATTATCTTCATATTCAGTTTCGCCGTCCCTGATTGTATATTTCAAAAAGTAATCCATTTTATTCACCTGCCTTTCTATTAATAATTTATAATTATTTTACCTGTCTAAAATACTTTTGTAATTGAGTATTTTCTAAATCGTCTATAATTCCCTGTATAATTCCAACTACAATTTTTAAACTTTTAACATCACTAGTATTGAAAATTACACCGTCCTGATAAATAAAATCCAAGTCGGCGGTTGCTTTTTCCAATTCTTTTATAGGCTCATTCATTATTATCACTCTCCTTTCTTGACTGCTAATTTATAATTATTCCTCAAACTCTTTTACCCCAGCCCATTCCAGTAGTTGAACATCACTCTTATCTATATATTTAACTAGTGATTGCAACTCTGAAATCTCGCTATAACTAATTCTTTCGGCGTTAATTTCACCTCGCAAATATTCCAGTCTTTTTTTTATAGCTTTTTTATCCGCCATGTTTTTCACCACCTTTCTGAATTTTTAATTTATAAGTTCCTAGTTTCTACCCTGAAAATTTCAAGGTAGAATTAAGAGCTTATGCTGTCAACTTCAAAAGAGAAGTCGGAAGCTCTTTCATTCCTGTAAACCAATTACTGCCACCTGTATAATCTTTATCATGCTTTGCTTCTCTTACTAGAATATGCTCGTACCATTCATTATTAAAATATCTAACATCACTCATTGAAAAATAAGCGTACTTTCCAGTATTTTTATTTTTAACAAAGCCTGACAATTCAAAGTGTCCTCTTAATACGCCTACTAATTCAAAATTATTTTGCAATTCCTTTTTTAAATGATTTTTTAATTCTCTTGCAAAGGTTGCAAACTCTTCCGTAAGTCCGCTTGAGCTTTCAAACTCATAGCCCAGCCATTTTTCAATTCCTTTTTTAGTTGTTACTTCTTTTTGCTCCCTTTTTAATAATTCCAATTCTAATTTTGCTAGTTTAGCTTCATTTTCTTTTTCCTGTATTTTCTGGTTTATAAGATTGTTAATCTGCATTTTTATCACCTCTCAATCTATTTTTAATTTTTAACTGATTATCCCGTCCCTGTTGACTAAGCGATTAGTCAACAAGAGCTTTTTAATCAGCTAGCAAGCGTTCGGCGGTCGCTTTTTCTACCCCTCTTATAAATACATCATAAGCGGTAGAAAATACATTACTTGTCGGTAAAAATACAATTCTTATCTCCCCTCCCAA